>WSSedL1CaDRAFT_10000095_pt1 | contig 54163 bp, 56 predicted proteins | sample WetSurSL1Cattail_FD_9464 | JGI IMG/M metagenome (IMG submission 9464)
ATTATTATAGATGAATTAAGTATAAAGAGGAGATTTATAATGAGTATTACAAGCTATTCTGTTTTTAATACTTTTGGCAAACGTTTATATCATTATACTTCGATATACTTCGATAAATACATTAGCTTTAATTCTGAAAAATAGAACAATCAGATTTAATCGTCTAGACAAAGTAAATGACGCCTGTGAGGCTATTTCATCTGAATATAAAATAAGCCAATCTTTAGTTTTTGCTTCTTGTTGGACTGAAAATGAAAAAGAATCCACATTGGAAGATTTACGCCGGATTCAATGGTGTACGAATAAATATGCCTACACTTATGTTTATCGGGCGAAAAGATAATTCTAGGACAACTAACAATAGTTGTTTTTATCAACTTGAATTGAAAGATTTCCGGTATCAAATTTATGGAAGTATGATCGTGGGCTATGGAAAAGATGCAAACAATATATTTGGTCCTACTCGAATCAAATATTGTGATACAGAAGAAGAACTCGATTTAAAAAATATAAATACTAATAATTCATGCTATATTTTTGGAAAATATGATTTTCAATTTCTTGGAACAAGAAAATTAAAAGACTGGTCCTTTGAAAAAGAAGTTAGATTTCGCATCTTAACAATCCTTGAAAATTCTTTAATAGATGATGATTTGTTGTCACCTGAAAAATTAGATGAATTGAAAGTCGATACAGAATTCATAGATATTCCGCTTGATAAATCAACTTTTGATGAAATAGAAATTACCTTAGGACCTCAAATTACTAACTCAGAAAAAATTATTATAGAAACTCTATGCAATCAATATGCACCTAATGCAAAAATAAATTCTAGTCAAATATTAATTCGTTGAGACTTACTTAAGCATAGCTTTGGTTACCGTTCTTCCCGACCAATTTCATATACTCATATCTATTCAGATTGACGTTTGTGGACCAAATTAAATTTGTCCCTAATCAAGGTATTAAGATATCCTTGTACTTAATTTCATGTGATGCACTAATTCATTTTTCTTTACTAGTTAACATAATATGTATTATACGACTCAATATTTGGACTCAAAAATCGGTTGTCTAATCATTTTAATTAAAGGACATTGACAGTTAAGTGCATCTATTAGTAAAATAAAAAAACCAGGATAACTTAGTTTTGGAAGCTAAATGACACGATAATATATCCAATAATACATAGTGGGTTCTCATAGTTTAGCTTTGAAAAACAAAAAGACAGAAAAATACCTAGTTTGAACCGAAGGCCATTATCTCCCCATTTAGAACCCCATGTTGAATGTCCCCAAATAAAAGCTTCTGAATATATGATTTAAAATGATAATTCATGTAATAATTGCTTTGATTTATAAGGAACTTTAACATGATTATATTGTTCTTCCAAAATATTCATAGAGAGTAGCTTTACTTTATTATCTTTAATCGCGTTTATTAGTAAATTACAAAGATTATTATCTATAGCGATTTTATCTATGGAACACATATCTATTATCACTTTTTTCATAATTGCCTTCAAAACCACCATTCATAATTAACCTTGCAACTATGTGGCATTCTATTTCCTGTTACTACATCTTGAATTTACAAACCAGTTTTCATCCGGAATACGCAACCAGCAACCGAAGCAGTAATCACTTTGTTATTCGAGGAACCCGCTATGGATGAATCATCGGATCATCGTTTACTGCTTAATTTTAAAATCGTCCTTTTAATTTATTGGTCCTCTATTTTAAACAAGGTAAAATAAAAACCTTCGAGTTTATACATACCTGCTCAAATACACAAGTGCGGCAACATAAAAAACTTTCAAAAGAAGCAATCTCACAAAATGCTTGTCCCTCTTTACCACTTCTATTACCACACCACGCTTTATTTACATTTGTTAACATACTAGCCTTAGCTGTCGTTACTTCAAAATGTGCACAAAAGTGTTTCTCTTCGTTAATAAAAAAAGACCTCGGACTAACAGTCCTTCTTTTCATTACTAATGTTTCTAAATTAGCAGAACCTAACTTCTGACTTTCCATCCAACTATGGTGCGGGCAATCCGAAACTGTTTTGTTTAATAATATATAGTGAGTATTATTTCCCGTTACTATTATATACTCGGAGCTTCGGTTATCATAAGAATACTTCTTTTCTCGTACTCCTTTCAAAAAAACAAAAGAATCGTTATCCTGATAGTATTCTAAAACTGATGTTGGCAAAATTTTAATATTTAATAGCTTGTTAATGTCCTCTAACAATTTATTAGCCGCGTTTTCAATATCTATTAAATGATTATCCAACTCATTATAATTATATGGTAACTTAAATTGATTTGTTTCTGATGGCGATTCAATTTGAAACCATGCTCCAAATTTTGATTTAATAAAAATAATTGGTGCAATATTTATATCTGGAGATGCCATGGAATATAGTATTGGAGGTCGTTCAAAATAAACAAGTTTTAACCCATGCATAACTTTGTAAACATCATTTCCACTAAAATGAAAGCGAAGTTCTCCAAGTGTTAAGGGAGGGGCTTCACCCAAAACTATCTGATACTCCAACCGAATAAAAATTTCGGACAATTTTTGTTCTATTTCATCCCTATTAATAAAAACAAGAATTTTAGAAGGATTACATTCTCCATTTGGAAGAAATGCGTCCTCCGGATCTAAAAACAAAATCAACCAATTACTATCTGTTAGTACAGCTCGGCGGGGTATAAAATCTGATTTATTCGAAATTGAACAGATATAATCACGTAATGTATGGAGCCATTCATCCCATTCTTTCCCTAATGTTTCACCCCCGAGACCGCCAGCAATTATTTCTTCATAACTTTGATAAGCCTTTTTACTTTTTGGCAAAGGGCTCATAGGCCTTTTTGTTTCTACAACTAACAAGGGCTTTTGTGTTCCTTGTTCTAAACCCAAATAATCAAGGAAACGAATAGAGCCTTTTTGATCTGATTTAATAGGAACTTCAGGAATTAATTGAGATTGACTTTCGTCATCAGTTAAAATTTGCCAATTAAGCGCCTTTAACAAATCATCAATAAAATATCTCCGGACATGGGCTTCAAGTAAGTCCTTTTCACTAATCATATCAGCTTTGTTATCTAAAGTTGAAGAATATTGGCAACGCAATTGAACCATTTGTTCTATGGAAGATTCTTTATATCTTCTGAATATTCTTCGGTATTCTAATTTGAATTCTTCTCCGTTTCGTACTCGTCTCACCGAAAGATCTCCTCCATTCGGTAAGTTAACATTCTAGCGCTAGGCCAGCCTGCCCGAACAAAAATATCAAGAAGATCAATAAGAGTACTGCGACATTCTTCATTTTTTGAAAATACTTCACGGAATTCAGCCAAATATCGTTCCACTAATTTAACAATTAGATCAGCCCCGAGCGATTCGTATTGATAACCTCCTTTTTCGCCTGCACGCACTATTCGTCCAATACATATAAAGATATTTGTAGGATCAATCTCAATAAAATATTCTAATGTTTCAATCAAATGATGTGTCATACTAGGAAAACCAAAGTCAGCTAATTGATCAAGTACATCAGAAGCTTCTTCAAAGAAGCGTTTCTTTTCGTCTTTATTTAGGATTTGAAGATCCGGTTCTTTATTAATTTGTTTTTCAGCGAATGCTCCGGATGCAAAATAAATCTGTCCACACAAAGAGTCAGCAAGTTCAATTAAAATCTGTATTTGGGTTTGTTCCTCTGGGGTTAATGTTTTATTTACGGAATAATTATCTTCAAAATGCTGAAAATTTGTTCCCATAGTATTTAGTAACTGTTTAACTAAACCCCATGAACGTTCACGGATTATATTGTCCTTCTGATTAATTGGAAAGATGGGACCAACAGTTAATAAATCACGCAGTTCAAAAATAATTTTTTGGTTTTCTTTTGGAAACCTAATAATATCATTAGTAATTTCTTTAATAACCTCTTGAGATTGGGAATGACTATGCCAGATGTATAGACCAATAAAAATAGTTATACATACTTCTCGGGTTGAATCTGTCCGTTTGCCATTTGTTAAACGATGATATATTTCTTTAGTTAAGTTAAATACTCGATCTGGATATTTTGGACCTAAATACATTAGTACATCTGCAACTAAACCATGTAAAATCCCATATCTTGTTTCTTTTCTAACATAATATTCAATTAAATTCCACATTAAATCATTTGAATTTTCATAAAGTAAACTTAAACGTCTACATATTTGATATCGAACAGCCGGAACCGGATCTTCACTAAGTTTTTGTATAATATTAATAAGGTCACTGTTAATAAGAAATTTATTGCGTGCTAACTCTATTAACCCTATAGCAGCATCAACTCGTGGAGCGGGGTTAGACCAACTAGGGAGATCATCAAACTGGTTATCATATTCGGGATTATATTGTGGCTCTGGGTGATTTGAGGCTTCGAATAATACATTTATTACAAATTTGATAATTCCTTCTTCTCTGTGAAGATCCTCACATTCAGCAATACGAGAACAAGTTTCGGCTAAGTATCCAAAAGCATAAAAATGTATTTTTGGGTGTATTCCATTAATTTCCCAATTTAATAAAGCTCGTTTCAAAGTGGTTAAAGCCGGAAATACTTTACGAATTTCGTCCAAATTTGGTTTTATATTTAAATGTTCTCTAGAAAAATTCTTTATAGGCTCTTCTAACTCGTGAATTATTTTATTAGGTTCTTCATCGATAGGTACTCCTTGTTCGACTAAATAATCCCTTTCGGTATATGGATGAGTTTGTACATCAAACCGAGGTTCACTTATAGGGTGAAATTTTTGAGCCTTGATTTTTTGAATTTGTTGTTTCGCTTCATTAGTTGCTATTATCTCAAGTGGTATATGCCAAAGTAATGTATCTATAATATTTTGAGCAATTTCTTTTAAGGCACCACCATATGTTTCAGAAATTGATAAAATCTTTAATTCAACTTTTACACGTTCCTCGATAGATAGATGAGTATATATTTTTGATAAAAATTTACCTAAAGGGATAATAGTATCTTGACAAGTTAATATAGGAATACTCCATGCCAAACTTCGAATCTCTAAGCCTATAGTCATTGGTTTTTCAGTTCCACAAGATAAAAGCCGACGCCATAGTACAGCTAATCTATTTTGATTAACTATCAATGATATTATTTTTTTCAGAAGATCAACTTTTTCAATATTATTACCTATATTATCTAAATAATTGTTAAAAGCATCCAGCATTTTTATAGGTTCATCATGTCCATATACTCCACTACCATCCCAAGTAATACTATAGTCTGATATAATTTTTGCTTTATGATTATTAAAATCAAAGTCTTTTTCTTCACTATCAGTAAAGCTAAATGAATGTTTTTTGACAACATAACTTTCTAATATCTTTATTAATGCCTTGGCTGCTTCTAAAGGAGCCTGTTCTAAAAAATTAGGGAATATTTGTGATAAATGATAACGCGCCCCATTATAATCTTGGGATCGATTTGAGCGTAATGGAAGAATTCGGCTACTCCCCATATGAGTATACTCTTTACTGTCATCTTCAAATGAGAAGGCTGCAATATAAACATCTTCAACGAACTTTGAATTAAAAGGGATAATTCTTTCTATTTCTCTTGCTAACCAGGGAAGTTCCTTATACCCATATTCTTTTAAATGTGATAATTCAATACATTTTCTGAGTAAAATTTCGGATTCAGTAATATTACTTTTAAAAGTACGGCATACCGACTCTAAAGCACTTATAACCAACCTTTCATCCGGTGGAATCTCAGCCCAAGCAAATTTTAATAAACGTCTTGCGGCGATACCCAGTTTATTTAATTGTTCATCATTTAATTTTTCTGGGTGTTCGCATAAAATATTAAGGGGATATCGAAGTAAAAATGCTAATTGTCGTGTTAAATTATTACTTACTATTTCAAATAGATCAGGCCATGGTTCTATAATACTATTTGTTTTAAGCTTTAATATAAAGGCGCCAATAAGATGTTGAAAAGTAGTTTCAATAGTTTTAGTTGCATATCTTGATTCTTTGTCTTTAATGTATTGGATTAGGTAATTAAAGTCCTCAATTTGAACGGCAGTATCTACTGCTATAACAGGGCCAATTAATTTTACAACTTCAGGTATTCCATTTATTTGAATAATGCTGAATACCAATTCCCAAAAAATAATTCGTGTTTTATCTTTTAGCCATTCATATTGAAAATGAAGCACTAAACTCGGGCGGATTACTAGAATTAAATCGGGTTTTTCTTGGAGAAGTTTTATTATATTATCAGAAGTTTCCCTTAAAAGTAAACGCGCTACTGCATAATCAAAAAGAACATGGTGTGATAAAGTCAAAATAGAACCATCCGGTGCTATACTGGGGGATATTTGCCATTCATCAATTACATGTGACTTAAGTAAATCATTTAAAACATCACTAACATGAGGGGTCTCAATAACCTGGCTTCTTCCTACTCTCAATTTACGAGATTCGATCATTTTTTCAATAATGCGTCTTAATAAGAATTCACGGGCATCACGTTGTCCATCCCGGCCAATAATTCTAACTTTCCAATAACTGTCTAATAATTCAATTTGAGTACTTATTGGAGCAAGTTCGCTTACACCTTCTCCTAATAGATCTCCTAATAGACGTAAATTGAATGGGATACTTATTAACTCTCTAAATTTGGTTTCGGCATTATTAATAAGAATAGCCAATTCAGAGGATTGAACACCTACTTGTTCCAATTCTTCATCTGAAAATATTGGGATTTTAATGTGACGCAACTTTTTAAATTCTTCATCTTGAAACTCCTTAGATGGAGGTTCGCCTACAAATAAACTGCGAATAACTTGATCATAACGCAAATCAAATTTTCGGATAGATGCTATTACTTTCCAGCGCGTTTTGGCTCTTACTACTCTGGTCAATAAATCTCGAATGATCTTTATAGATTGCTCAGTCCTTGCAGCATCTAATGCATCAATAACTAAAAAACCCTCTTTATCTCCCAACCAATTTTCGAGAACGTCGTAAAGGTCATGAGTTAGACCCAGATCTATTTGTAATAACTTATCACTTTCAGTATTTAAACGATCTATGGCTAGAAAGATCACATCCTTTTGTTCTTCAAGTAAGACAGTTACTAAATCATGTAAAGCACCGGATTTACCAGCGCCAGGATCGCCAATAATTAATATTGAATTAAGCTCAGCTGCATCTTGTAACAAACCAATACATTTCCTGGATATTTTAACTTCTCGTTTTTCCCCTACCCGGATAATTGATAAATCTGATAAATTAGCCGTAGTTTTACGAGTATATTCTTTTAAATTTTGGATGTCGGATAAAAAGCTTTGAGTGGATTTTAGACTAATGCCGGTATTTATTAATTTTTGTTGAAGAGCATATCGGTCTATACTCCCACGATTTACAGCTAAAGTCTCACATATTTGAATTAGTAAACTCCAAACGATATCCACTTGATTAGGTTCTCTGATTATAACCTGTCTAAGATTATCCTTGGCTTCTAACTCCGCAGCCCCTCCATTATCCAAGTCTAAAGTATAAACCCAAACTAAGTTCAGTATTTGTCCAATTTCTTCTACAGTAGGTTTTGTGCCTAGAATATCATTCCAATAATGAGTTATATAACTACTTAAGATACCTAACACATTATTTTCTTGTTTGTTGAATATACCATTTTGTCGGAGTCGGTTTAATGTTTCGGGTATGATGTCTGTTATAGAAGTAGAACTTAAAGGACTAGTAACAATAATAAAACGGTCTTTTGAAGGATCTAGTGAACGCTCTGCGATTTTTCCGTTATTTTTGGGATTGTGTTGCCAGGATATAAATTGGCGTACAAACTGATCAATGCATGATGATAGAGCTGAACCAATGCGAGATTCAAGGTTGAGTCTATGTTTTACTTGAAAAAAAATATAACCATTATTTGAGGTGACTGCTAAAAGATCATCAATTGGTTGTTCAGTCTCACAATATAACTTGCTTAAACTTATTCCAGCGGACAGTTCCCAAGGTAAAGAGATAGAGGTTTCAGCCAAAATTAGGGTGGTTATCCACGCTGCTACTCGGTTTTGATAACAAATTCCGGACTGTGTAGCAGCACCTCCATGAGATGAATTTTGATTCCCTTTATGATAATTGTTCATTTCTGTCATAAAAAAACGCTCCATTACTTTAGATAAATAAAATGAAATTTCGCTACAGATTGCGTGTTTTAGAAGTTCTAACCCTTCCAAAGCATCTTCTCGTGTAAATAACACTCTCTGACCTAAAACATCAATTAATGCTTCAAAGATATATTTGACTCAATAATGCTTACTTAAAAGGGACATCTTCTCGTGGTTTACCAGACATAATTCACATCAATAGCCTTTCCCATATACTTCTAGAAAAGTGACATAAATCCTCCCCTGGTTTTTTATCAAAGAAAAGGGGCTGACTCAAAAGTCGGGATTCATGGTTCGTTTCATTTTAACTTTAAAGGGTTATATTGAACAATGCTTGTTTCTAAAGCAAATTTAAAAGATGTCTTTAAGGAAGCAATATTTTTGTTTACTGTTTCAGGCACCAACTTTTCTATTTTATTCATATATGCTTGAAATTCATGTAAATGCAAGGTAGTCAGTTTATTTAAGCGCAATAGAAAAAAATCGCGTTAGATGACAGAAAACTACCCCATTTAGAATTGAATTTAAATTGTGAACGAAAAATTACCTCGTTTGAACCGTTTGCTAGAAGAAACTACTTAATATTCGCAATCAATCTTTGGTAACCGTTTCCAATAATGCTAATGGAAATATTCTTTTCAACACATAGAGTATCAATAAGCCAATTTAAGCAAGGTTTTGGCTCATTATTCTATCATAGTAAACCTTTGCAGCCGATATTTTCTTATCGTCGCTTCAATTTTGGAGATCGGTACTGCAATAGCTAAGTAACCCCCGCAAATTGAAATTTGGGTAATCTTATCTTTTAAAATAACTCCTAAATCGCTGCGGCCCACGGAAGAAGTGAATTGTTTGGCCGGTGATCGCACAATGATACAAAAGTTATTACTAATAATCAGATAACCCGCCTGGTCCTCTTTTATCGCCTGGGCGTAATTGACTGCAAGTGATGCCCAAAGCAACACCAAAATGAAGGCTATCCAAATACTTTTTTTCATTAAATTTATTCCTCCTGCATTTTCTCTTGGTTATTATCATCCTGCTGATATCTATTTATCCGGATTTGTGAATAAACCGGAATTCAAAATGGGAACCTATCGATATAGATAATGACAATGGCGAAGAGCGAAGAGGATACTAAGAGGATAGTATGTTCGTTAAAGATAAAATAGCTTTAGGGACGATTGTGGGAATCGTAGCTACTGTTCCGCAAATCATAATAAATGTTTTAGCAGTACAAATAGGTCTTTCCCAGCATTATGCTTTTCAGTATGCTGCAAGTATCTACGTATATTAAAACCTGACCTTTACATTTTGGGGATTACTTTTGGGTTGGTTGGTCTGGGAGTCGATGGCGGCAGGCCTTGGAATTATCACCACTTATCTTATTTACTGGAGCGGTAGGGATTACTGGTGGTTAAAGGGCTTACTGGTCTCTAATACTTTAATGTTTATCTTTATATATGGCTTCTTTTTTGGCCTGGAAGCCCCTAAGATAGTTCCTTGGGATCTTCAAACCAATTGGACCTTCTTTATAGAAAACCTGGTCTTTGGTATAACAGCGGGATATTTTGCAGTTCGATGGGGAACAAATGAAAACAAACAATAAAGCCTATACATACAAGCATATTTTGACATCAATATTCTTATAGAATAGTAAAAATATTATCGCCGCCATATTGGTACGTAACGACGATAATATTTATCTCTCTTTCAATATGTTTATACGATACACCTGATTTGTAATTCTTTACTGAAGAAATTTAAAGGTAATATTCGGCAGATACTTTGCAAAACCTGAGAATGAATCCTTTTGCAGGTTCGGTTCATCGGCCATAATCTTTTCCAGGGCGGAGCGTTCGATTATGCTGTATGGCTTAACCACTCCTAAAAATGGATGATGGATGCCGGAGTCCAGCTTTCCATACTCAGTTTGGTTGATATTGATCCCCTTAAAGTGAAAAGTATACTCCCCCACTACTTGCCCATTTTCCGTGACCTGCATGCCGAATTTATTCTCTTTATTACTGAGCAGGGCGCCAATCACGGCCGACATATTCGGATGCTGGACCGCAAATTGCTCGGTAAGCCTTTCTCGAAAAGGCACAAACTGATCTTTGATTAATTCATCAACCTTTGATAGTGCGGCGGTTTGATTCATCTGAACATTCCTCCTAAACATTTTACCTATATTATTGATCGAATGACTAATAAATATTAGTTCTTAAAATAAACAAATAAATAAGGTCGCACTAAAAATATTGAGGCGACCTTTATTTATTAATAAATTAAGTAATAAAATTTATATACTTATGTATCCCAATTTGTATCCCAGACTCAGATAATTGCGAATTTTTAAACCTAAATGCAGCCTTTGAATTGACGGTTAATTATAAGATTCGCCCCGTTTTCGCATATCAAGACGCGTATAGTTTTGTAATCGGCCTGATTGATCAAAAGCCGCTTCATATAAACCGACCAGATCCATAGTATTGGGTATTCCTTCACGTTCAACGAACTCCAGTTTCATCATCCAACCGCTTTCGCTTTCTTCCTGTCGTCGCACTTCGACAACAGCCAATAATTTTAACCCAATTACATTGGCCAATTTTTGACTACCTATGGCAATCATTTCCTCCAAGACTATTGTTGGGGAATTTTCCGTTTCTCTTGATTCTTGTTCTTCGCTCATCATCATTCCTCCATTTAATCCAAATATCGATGCACAGAATTTAGTCGGTTCTGAGTTTGTTTGGCATTACTTTTAACCTCTTTAACTTTTTCTTGCAATAGTTTGACCTTTCTCTGAAATTCAATCGTTCGAGCGGCGATCAATTGATGAATTTTTTCTTGCTGCTCGCTAATGCTGGTTGTATTTTCCTGACGCCGGTTCCTGCAATTAAGTTTGACTTTGGAAATATTACTATGCCAATGAGTTTGAAGCCTTTCCATAATTCACCCCCTGTATTTTTTATTTATTCAGCTTGATTAATTTGGGCTTTTTCCCGTTGGGCGCCACGCCGGGCTTCATCCCAATCCTTCATCAAACCGTAATTAAGCATTGTTTGAAGATTAGCCAGAGCCAACCGCAGATTTAAACCAATTAACGGTACATCCGCCACTGTAATAATCACATCCGCTGAAACGTATAGCCCTTTCTGGAGCGCATGATCCAATAATTCAACCAAGGCCGAATACTCACGAACCGGTTCCATATTTAACCTCCCAAGGCCAAACGAGCAATCATTCCAAATCTTTAACAAAACTATAAGCGGGCCATGGTCCCGTAAAAACCACCGTATATTGGCTTTTTGTTTGCAGGCTTTCTAAAAAAGCTCCGATTACTTCGATTTTGTCCGCTTCCGCTAAAATCGCCATATTAAGAATAGGTTTTTGATTATTGGAAATTTCGCTATCCAATTTATTCTCTTTTAAATCACTAACTAACGGCCGAACTTCGGCGATTATTTTCTTTGCCAGAAGCTTACACTCTTCTTCAACTGCTTTCCTTATTTTTTGAGCAAGCTCGCTTTTGAAAAGATAGGCGGTCCCCTTATTCATTGTTGCGATACGATTACTTAGCTCAATGATTTCCGGATTCTCTTGGGTAACCTTTTCAGTAAGTGTTTCAATCGAACAGTTTATTTTAATTCCATACTCCGCCCGACCGGAGAGCTGCTCCAGCAGACTCTTAATCGGGCTATACCTCTCTTGCAGCCAGTCCTGCAAAACATCATCCGGGTTGGCGGCCGACGATCCGTCGATTATCATATCAAAAGTCATTGGAACTACCGAACTGGTAAGCTTAAAGGCTTGATCCAAGACATCTTGATGTTGACGCAACCATTTTTCGACTTGAGCCCGGTCAGTTGATTCGTAGGGATTAGGAGCACACGCATGAACAAGGGCTCCGATATCCCGGCAGAAAATCGTATATACCGGACTATTGTCTATCCCGGTAGTTTGCAACTCATCTGAGCCAAAGATAATCCCATAGACGTAACGCCCGGACAAGCCCGTATCTTCGGATGAAATTACGGCGGTTGTTGGGGCGGGAGTGGATTCCGGTAGTTTCGCTTCAGACTGCTCTTGCTCGATTGAATCTCTTAAACTAATTACCGCTTGGTTAGCCGACTCTTTCTTTACTGCCGCCTTTTCTTCTACTTCCAATGTTCCTTGAACTTGTTCCGTTTCCGCTGTCAGTTCCGGTTTCGCTTCAACTTCCCGGCTTCTTATCCGCTTAACTTCGTTATGGCTTTCAGGTGGAGATTGGATTGCTTTTTCAGTTTCTAGTTTTGTGTGAGTGTCAGGGCAAGTGCAAGGGCAAGCCGAAGCAGAAGGCGTATCTATATAAGATAAGGAGCTAAACTGCTTTGGTTTTGCGGATCTTTTCCAAAAAAAAACTAATAATTCAATTAGCTCAGTCGATAGTTCTTCCGGTTGCAATTTATCCCAAACCTCGGCTATTTTGGCGGAGCTTACCTCTATCCCCAGGGAATCCATAAGTAAAATTAAATAACAAAGCGGCTCTAACTTTGTAAAGGCCTCTTTATTCGGCATGCTTAACCCATTCCTCCGGATTTACCAGTGTATTGACAAAATCGTCAATCACGCAGTCCAGGTTCTCCCGGATTGCATTGACTGATTCTGCCAGCCCTTGATCTTTTTTAATCTGTTCAATCACTTCAAAGATATCGAAGATATTTTGTCCCAGTCTTTCAATGCTTTCCGGACTCAAGCCTTCCTCCATTCTCCGAATAGCCTGAAGTTTTAAAACTTCGGCGATAATTTCAACCAGCGCCACCACTAAACCTAAAAGTCCTTCTTTAAGTTTATCTTCCTCAATTTTGATGGGCACTTGCTTAATCCTCCTTGATATCAACGGTGGAAGTAAGCTTATTATTCCAACCGCACCATGGGCAGCCGGAGCTGATTAAATCTTCTTTTAAAAGTCTTTTGTTGCAACTCGGACAAGCTTCCAAATCACACTCGATTGACTTCCATGAATTGGTATTGATATTGGTGCCTGAAGGAAATTCCAATCCATAACGAGCGGCAGTTTCAAATGAAGCGACGGCCGCTCTAATCTTAATGCCCAGAAGTTCGACTCCGGCAATTGAAACCGCGATATCGGCATTAATGACCAAACCTTTATCCAGAATCCGATCAATCAAATCAACCAGTGTTACACTATTACTCTTCGTCGGCATCATTGCCATCTGTATCACCTCCCGAATCGGCAGCGATTAACCTCAATCGTTCCCAAATCACTTCGGATTGTTGGGAATATTCTTCTTCCGAAATCGTTCCCCGTTCATAACTAATCCGTACTTGAATTAAATCGGCCCTTAATTGCTCCGGGTCGGAAACTGCGGCCAAAGCTCGGTCTCTAAGTTGTTCAATCACCCAAATCGTACCATTCACAGGTGCAGTAAAAGGAAATGTTAAAATATCCAAAAGAATCATTTCTTCCCCTTCCAGCCAAGATTCATTTTGACGAAATTGTAGGGAGGAAGCCAGGTTGTATAATGGAATTCAACCAATTCCGGATATTTCTGGGCGGTCTTTTCCACTCTTTTTTTTAATTGTTCATCTTGGTTGACATCGACCAGGAATGAACCGTTATAAAGCATTTCAGCACTCATCATTTCATCGGTAGTATTTTCGGTGGTTACCGCGCTTAAATAGGGGTGAATTGTGTTTTCCATCTTATCTCGAAATTCATTAACCACGGACTCGACTCGTTGCCCCAGCTCCAATGCGGTTTGAGGATCCAATTGCGCTCTTGCTAATAAACTGGCATGATCCCTAAACCGCTTTTTTAACTCGTTTAATACCGCTTCTTTTCTCCAATAGGCTTTAACCCCAACTTCATACTTGCCATCCAACCTTTGCAATTCCTTCTTCAAAAGATCCGACTGCGCCATGATTGGCTTTCTTAAATCCTCAATCGATTTAACTGCGGTACCAAATTTAATAGGAATAACCGCGGATTGTTTCATGACCGTCTCTAAAACTTTTACATGTTTTACTGCATCATCAAGATTTAAATCCTCAAGTTCGCTATCCATGTATGATACCAAAACAGAAACGCCTCCGAGAGGGACAGCATAAACTTTTAAATGGGCAACTCCTTCACAATCGGATAATAAACCAATCTGCGCCGGTGTAATTCCATAGAGGTAAACTTCCCGGTTTTGCTTCACCTCTTTGAACCTCCATTGAAAAGCTTTTTTTGATTACAGTTTTCTGGAATTAACTCTTTTACGGAATAGCGGATCCGGACACGATGGTTCTTAAAGTTTTGATCCATATCGGTAAAAACCTGTCGACTTTCGCCTTCCGCAATTGATTGAATATCGGTTATTAATTGTCGAAGCGCTTCAATCCACGGATTGTTCTGAATTTGGTTGCTCGCTCTCATGCGTTGCCTTCTCCCATAAGTCCAATACTTTATTGAAACTTGCCGCATCAAGTCCCATAATGTCCTGACAACATTTGATAAATAGCCTTTTGTCGGATCGGCCCTGAAATTCCGATTGATAAATTTTCCCAATCATAATTGACATCCGGGTAGTTGAATGGGGCAAGTTTTCCGACTCATGGACTTTCCTGACAAAACGGATTATCTTTCTCGCTTGGAGGCGGCTTAGATTATTATGTTTAGCGGTTATTAGGGCTTCGGTTTCCTCATCCAATTGATTTAATTGGATGGTAACGAGTCGATCCTGCAAGGCGTCCTGAGTTTTATAAATTCCCACATATTCTTTGGGATTACTCGTTAAGATCAATCTAAAGTTAGGATGAACATCGACTAAAGTCAATTTTCCGCTTCGATCCGTAATCAAAAGTACTTTTTCCGACAAAATTCCTAATAGCACATTGTTTGTTTCAGGACGAGCCCGGGTAAATTCATCATAGATAAGCGTCCTTCCCTCTTGGCATGCCAAAGCTACCGGATTATCAACCCGAATCGGAGTTAATAAACGCTCTACTTTCGAGACCGAAGGGATAAAATTATCTTCAACCACCTTTTGATAATATCCGTAAAGTCCTCCCACCAGATCATTACGGGTAAAAGTCTCATCACCCTGGATGAAATAATACAAACTGTCTAAATCCTTGGCTATTTTCAATGCTAAGCTAGTCTTGCCCACCCCGGCGGGTCCGGTAAGATGGATCGTTAAACCGGCTTTTACAAAGATTTTGGCTTTTTCCAAGACCTCTTCGATTGAAGGCGTCATTACAAATATATCTTGTTGCTTAGACATAGATTCACCAACCTTTTTAAAGACAATATACGAAAAATCTGCTATAAATAGACACGGGGGATGGTTGTCACCCCCCGTTTTAGAATTTTACTAGGCCTCTAAAACATGATCATGATGTACCGTCAAGCCAACAGCCTTTGCATAACACAGCCATGTCTCTACGGAGGCAATTACGATTCTGGCTTCCACAGTAAGTAATTCAATACCAACTAACGAAACAATGGCAAATATATCAATAACTATACCTTTGTCAAGAATCCGATCAAGAACTTCTACAAGACTAGAAGCACCAACACTAGTTTTTACAGCCATTAGGAGGCCCTCCTTTCAATTGTTCATTTTATTATATGCGCGATATGAATTTGCGGTGCACCCTGTGTAGAATTATAATTTGTCAAACATACCCTTTAATATCAGGTGCAATACATTCTATGCTCAGTGGCGTTTAAAGGTTAACTTAATGATACTTTATGAATATAAAAATCGGTAATTAATCCCTTTACTACTTTAACGTTTTAATTCTTGAATCGTATATAAATATAAATAATTACTAAATTTTTATGAACCTTGTATAACAAACGAAATTAGTAACTAAATATGTATTATATAAAGTATTGACTATAAAACAAAACCATCTTCACTATTTTGAAGACGGTTTTGTTTTTATGCTCTATTAGCTGTTTACGCTATCAAGTTATTAATTACCATATTGCTTCACCGCAATTAAGCCATGTTTCAAGTGTTGTAATTATTTTTAACTGCCGAATTCCAATGAGGTCAAGACCTAATAAAGAAATAACGGTTGATGAAGCATTAACGATACCTCTTTCAAGCATAGCCATCGAATGGTCAACACTGGAAAGCTGTTCGATATCGTTCATCTATATCACCCCCTTTACGAAGGTAAAACATAATATGTAAAATATTAATTTTTGTTGCTATTATTGAGTAATAAAAAACTATTGCCATATGTCAGTATGGTTATTTCTGCACCTTTCAGCATAGCCCATCGCGATATGTCTATCAAAAGTTTATGAATAAAATTTTTATCATTGAATATATTGGTTGAGAGCATCTCCTGAATAATTTCTAAAAAGCCGCCAAATCTATATGGTTTTCTCTCTTGTTTGAGAAAGGAGAACTTGAATGGTATTGGATGACAGGAATAAAATATTCTTTCGAATAGATTCCTTGTCGTATGATGATACCAATGGAATATATCTAACTCACTTAACAAATGATGAATTTGGAATGAAAATGGCCGGCGAGTTTCCTGCTTTATGGGAAGATGAGAATAAAAATAGCGGTCCCTATTTATATGATGATAATTATACTTATCGTGTCATTAAGGTAGATTATCATTGTAAGTATATTTGGCTGGAACAAATCTGAGAAATCCATGACGAAGTTACCCCCCTTTTTTGAATATTCATTTGATGGTAAAAAACTTGAAAGGAGGTAAAGAAATGGATACCCAAAATACTACTCCCGAGGAAAATCCGGAAATAATCGTCGAGACAGTTGATACTCTTCTTGAGGAAAATCCGGAAGCAAGCTGCGAAGTAATTAATACTCCCGAGGAACAAACCCATCCGGAAGATTCCGAAGAATTCCCTTCAGAATCCGAAGAAAACAAAGGTGAATAAAAATTGAAGCCATGAACAAGTTAAAGCGGTGTGATAAAGTAAACATTCACACCGCCTTAATTTTTTGCAAACGTGAGGCTTTACCGGCTTTAGCCGGTCAGCTTTAATACGGCTAATTTTTGCTTATTAAGAATCGTAGCCATATATTGACTCATATATAGCAGTTCTTTATTGCGAAGCTCCGGATTATGGCTATCCAGACATTGAATATTGGTCTTATTATTAATTATAGCTTGGGATTTCATAAAATCTCCTCCTAAACTTTATAAGTTACTGGCGATTTCCAGCCTAAGTTTTTGGCCTGCCACTACACTACTACTGGCGATCTGATTACTGCTTTTAATCTGTTTGATAATAACTCTGGGATCGGACTCCGGAGCTATCAGGCGGGCAATTGACCACAGTGTATCGCCATGGTGTACGGTTATCTCAATAATCTTTTTGTCGTTATTAGTAGTTGCTTTGGCCACATTGGAAACATACACCATCCAAAATGAAATGACAAATAGAATAATTAATAAATTAAGAAAAAACTTTTGATAAGACCAATGGTATCTTCTTCCCTGAACATAAACACTCATCCTTTGATCACTCCTTTAAGCCAAACGTTTGTTCTAATGAATTAATCATAGCACGAACAGCTGTTCTAGTCAAGAAAAAAACGAACAAATGTTTGTAAAAATTTTTTCTTTATGATATAATGATGGCTGATAAGAGTGTTTGAATGATAGGAGGCGTGCTAATGGATGATTTAACCGAACGCCAGCAGGAAATCATGGATTTTATTTCAAAAGAAGTTGAGAAAAAAGGATATCCTCCTTCTGTCCGTGAGATTGGTGAAGCGGTAGGATTAAGTTCCAGTTCTTCGGTACATGCACAACTGGAAAAGCTGGAACAACTTGGTTATTTACGGCGTGATCCCACAAAGCCCAGGGCGATCGAAGTTCTATACGGCAGTTCCGATACTTTTCATGAGAAATTATTTAAAGATATGATTAATGTGCCGATTGTCGGAGCGGTTACTGCTGGAGAACCCATTTTGGCTGAGCAAAATATCCAGGATTATTTTCCGATACCCAAAGATTTTGCCCGGACCGAAGATGTATTTATGTTGCGGGTTAAAGGTGAAAGTATGATTAACGCCGGGATCTACGATGGTGATTTGGTGATCGTTAATAAAGACGCCACCGCAAACAACGGAGAAATCGTAGTGGCTTTATTAGAAGATCAAGCTACCGTAAAACGATTCTATAAAGAACAAAATCATATTCGCCTCCAGCCGGAGAATGAACGATATGAACCGATTATCGCTACTAACGTGCAAATCTTAGGCAAAGTGGTCGGCTTAGTCCGAAAGTTTCATTAAAAACCAAATTTCAACAAAGTACAATCACCAGCCCCATTATCCTGAAAACTAACGGGGCTGGTGATTGTTTTTTTATTTAAATTAATTGACTAAACTTTGGCTACTTATTTCCTCGGTAAATTCCGGCGTATACGCCAAGAGTTGACTAAAATCCGAATTCCCATTATGCAATGCTTGGACTTGTTCGCCCGCAATTCCAATGACATTAAAAAACATTTCAAGGGCCTGAGCATGACCTTGGACTGCCGAATCGACTGTTTCCCCAGGAGAAAACACCGGTAAACTTTGATAAGTAGAGAAAGCAAAAACACACGCAGCTTGGATGCCTTCACTTTCTACCAAATCAATCAGTTTGGTATAGGTTTCACGGCGTGCCTCTGCGTGTGCTCTTCGGAAATCCGATTGCGGGATGAAATTGTTGGGCAGCAAATCCTGTTTGGCTATCCCCTTACACCTCTTCAACGCTCGTAAAAGATCGTCTTGATAAATCTGAATCATAAGAGCATCCCTCCCTAAATTTTTTTGACTACTGAAAAACCAGGTAGGATTCTGACTAACCAGTTAATAATTTCTTCACCAAACCTTAAAAATCCTGCTTGGAAAAACCTATATTTAACAAAGCATTACAAAATTATTATATTTTAGTTTGGCTCAAAATAATCTGGCTATTCTCTCATATTATTGATAGTTTGTTGGAACAGTTGCCATATTTATCCAAAAATTTCAAATCGGTGAAGTCGCTATGCAGAGGTGTGACAGAGATGTAGCCCTCATCGACAGCCTGGATGTCGGTGTCCGGTTCCTGATTGCAACTTATCGGTTCTCCGGCCATCCAAAAATATATTTGACCACGCGGATCTTTTCGTTCTTCGATTACGTTGCGATATGTCCGAATGCCCATTCTGGTAAATCGAACCCCACGATACCCGGCAAAGTTATCGTTTTTATCGCTGCACGGGAAATTTAAATTAAGGGTTGAATCGGTGGCTAACTCTTTTAATGAAAGCAAATTCTTAGCCACAAAATCAGCAGCCGGATTGAAATCCATTTTGGTAAACCCTGCCAATGAAGTCGCCAAACTGGGAATTTTATAGAACGATCCTTCAATAGCTGCGGAAACTGTGCCCGAGTATAGAACATCACTGCCTAAATTTGGGCCCCGGTTAATACCGGAAATAATTAAATCGGGAGGATTATTTTTTATTAAGTGTTCAAGAGCGAGTTTAACGCAGTCAGCGGGAGTCCCATTAACCATCCATTGGGCAGTATTTTCGTTTTCATTCTCATCCACTACTTTAGCACGTAATGGATGATGCATGGTAATACCGTGACCCACTGCGCTTCTTTCTTGGTCGGGCGCTACAATTATAACTTCAGCCAATTCTTTGATATGGGTATATAAAGTCTGCAGGCCTTCGGCGTAAAAGCCGTCATCATTGGTTAATAAAACACGAATTTTATTGGTATTCACCATCGGTACTAATCACCCTATTTAAACTTTCGGCTTAAACTTTCATATAAATAATTCTAAACGTTGCTAAAGTAGCCAAATCCGGCTGGTGCGAGCCACCATAGCCCATTTTCTACACTCTTTTTGCGTAAATTCGCTCCAAGATATTGTTGGAAGTCTCTGTAATCAAGTTTTTACTGGATCGAATCAGATCATACAGCGGCTCCAAATTTTCTTCGCCGCAAAGGCTCCGTAGTGATTCGATTGCCGCATGACGATGGTCTTTCTGCTCAATCAAAATCGCAATCAACGGCTCAATAGCCCGCTCATCGCCAAAATTACCCAAGGCTATGATGGCGGCAGTACGAACATCATGACTCTGATCATTTAAGGCCGAAATTAAAGGCAAAATGGAATCGGGATTTTTTAATTTACGCAAAGCTTCAGCAGCTTCGTACCGGACTCCCGGTTCTTCATCCTTAAGGGCTGAGATAATCGCTTCCGTTACCCGTTGTTCGCCGAGTTCACCTAAAATTTTACAAACCCGGCGCCGGATCTGATAATCCGAATCTTGGAGAGCCCTAACTAACTGATTGATGATAAAGTCCGGCTGAAAGTGTTTTAACGACGCCGATACATTAAAACAAACATAATGATTATCATCAGCCAAAGCCTTAATCAAAGGAATAATTGAACGGGTATCATGCAGACGACCCAAAGCCTCCGCAGCCCAACCCCGTACATGCTCATCCGAATCATTTAAGGCATCGATAAAAAAGTCCAGAGATTGTTCAAGTCCGATCTTACTTAGGCCATACACAGCACTGCGTCGAACTGTCCGATCTCCTTCAAGAAAAGCCATTTTTAAAACTTCAATGACTTCCAAACGCAAATCTTCAATTAAAGTTACCTTTTTATTATCGTTTAGATCGGAGACATCAAGCGTAGACTCTACTTTATCTAAAAATTCAATTAAATTGTCAATTCGTTGGGGACGAAGACCCATAAGCAGTCTCCCCTTTTACAAGTTTACTTTTAAGCTAATTCTTCCCGGTTAGCGCCCGCGATTTACAAAATGGGCATTGGTTTGCTTCCCAAGGCACCGGTTCATGGCAATTAAGGCACTCCCGCTTGGCTTCTTTACGGCAAAAAGGGCAAATCGTAAGCACATCATGAATATTCTTATTGCAGTGAGGACATTTGGTAAGTTCGCCTTTCGGACGAATAAATAGATAAATCGCTAAAATAATTATCGGAAGAATAATGGCGACCACCAATGAAGACAACAAACCAAGAAACGGCATGATGGTCCAAAATAGCCATGAATAATCGCGTCCTCTGGCGTCCCGATAAAGCCAGATTGCTATTGGTACGACAATAATCAATTTAATGGCAAAACCAACTATAATATTAATTTTAAATCACCCCTACTCCATATGGTTTTGATATATTGGGCTTTTAGGGGAATCTTGTCCTAAAAGCCGATAAACATGTTTTATTAAAAAGGGTAATTCTATTCTAATAGATACTTCACCCCGCCAACTTTCATTTCCTGCTTCCCGGAAAATAAAATATTCCCTATCGAGTGGACGATTGGTAGCATGATTGAAGAATCCCTGCCAGACTAAGTTTGATTTGCGTATAAGAAAGTCCGCCTTGTAAAAAAGCGATATATGGAGGAGTAATCGGAGCATCCGCAGAAAATTCGCTGGTGGCTCCGGAAATAAAAGTACCGCCCCCCATAATTACATGATGTACATAGCCCGGCATCTCAGCCGGAATCGGCAACACATCGGATTCGACCGGGGAGTTTTTTTGGACTGCCTGGCAAAACGCAATCAGGGCATCGGCTTTGTTGAAATATATTTTCTGAATAATGTCGGTACGAATCGCATCCGGTAGTGGAGCTACTTTCAAGCCGACACTCTCAAACAGTTTGGCGGCGAGTGCGGCGCCTTTAACCATTTCACCTACCCGGTGCGGCGCTTCAAAAAAACCTTGGAAAAAAAGCTGTAAATTGACCAAGGATGGACCGATGGCGCCCCCGATCCGGGGTACATAGAGACGTTCAGCAGCTTTTTCAACCAACCTTTTACGGCCGACGATATAGCCGCCGCTGGGAATTAAACATCCACCGGGATTTTTTATTAAAGAACCGGCGATTAAATCCGCGCCTATCTCTAACGGTTCTTTTGTTTCAACAAACTCGCCATAGCAATTGTCTACAAAGATCGCTGCGGTAGGGTTTTTACGCTTTAAGGCGGTGAATGCCGGTTCTAATCGGTCTAAACTTAAGGAAGGTCGTTCGGAGTAACCGCAAGAGCGCTGAAAAAGTACCATTTTGGTCCGTTCATTAATAGCTGCGGTTAGTGCCGAAAGGTTGATTGAACCATCACTAAGCAGCGGCACCACTCTAACTTTAAAACCGGCAGTAGCACTAATCGTTTCCAATTTATCGGCATCAAGTCCCAGTACTCCCATTAGGGTTTCATAGGGGAACCCGGAACCGATCAGCAACTCATCCTGCGGGGTGAGGTTACCCAAAACGGCACAAGCGATGGCATGGGTTCCGGATACCAATTGTTGCCTTACTAAGGCCGACTCCGCCTTGAAAACTCGGGCAAATACCCGTTCCAAAGCATCACGTCCCAAATCACAGTAACCATAACCGGTCGTGGTTTGAAAATGATGAGTGCCAATGCGCTCCGCTTGAAATGCATCCAACATCGACTGCTGATTTTGTAACGCAATACGGGAGATCTTTTTAAATATGGGTTCCAATTCATTTTCAATCCGGTCCAATAAATCAAAAGTTTCCTTCGTTAGCTGCATTTTATTTATTCTTCTCTTTCTCGTTTGGGATAACTGCCTAAGATCTTTTTCCAGCCGTCCGAAGCCCGTACCAAAAGCTCAATATTCTTCAAGGCGCTTTCAACGTCAGGAGCTGACTTATGGCCGATGAATTCAAGTATCAGCACGTATTCTTGGGGTTTTATTTTATAGGGTCGCGACTGGATAAAAGTCAAATCAATCTTGACGTCTGCGAAAGATTTGGCAATTTGAAACAATTGGCCGGGCCGGTTGGCGCCAAGTCTCACCGCCAGCAAGGTGCGGTCATTACCGGAAGGCTGACCGTCTTTCAAGGCGCAAACCAAAAAACGGGTTTCATTGTGAGGATAATCCTGAATGGTTTCGGGAAATACACACATCTGATGAGCCCTGGCTGTCTCGAGGTTACAGATGGCGGCTGAGTTTTTTAAAGGATCGCGGAGTACATTTTGCGCAGCCTCTGCGGTTGAGAGAATCGGGATCAGTTCAGCCTTGGGAAAAAGTTCGCTCAGCCGGATTTGGCATTGATTGATCGGCGATGGATGAGAATAAATCCGGCTTAATTTAGACCAGTTAAAGCCGGGAGGTCCGGCCAGACAATGGGAAAGCGGCAGATGAATTTCATCGCAAACTTTAACAAAATCCTGAAATTCGATCAGAGTATCAAAAGTAGCGCCAATTAAACCGTCAATCATATTTTCCACCGGCACCACAGCATAATCAGCCTGCAAGTTCTGGACCAAGCGCAATGAGTTATGTACATTGGTATAAATCAGTTCAAGCTGTCCCGCCGGAACTTTCAAACGTTCACCAAAACGCAAGGCGGCTTGTTCCGAATAGGTTCCTTGTGGACCCAAAATTGCTATCTTCAACCGGTTTCATCCTTTCAAATAATCCATAATAATAGCCGGCTTTACGATACTTGATATTATTAAATACCGATAAGCGAAGCGGATGAAGCAGATACCGTAAAAAAAAGGCCTTTGGCCTTTATTACGCTTTTGATTGGGACCATACTCCTTGAAACACTTCAACTGCAGGCCCGGTCATATATACATGATTACCGGCAGGGTCCCATTCCACCAATAAATTTCCACCCCGCAAGTGAACCGTCACTTTATTTTCCGTTAATCGATTGAGAACTGCAGCTACAACGGAGGCGCAGGCGCCGGTACCACAGGCCAGGGTCTCTCCACTACCTCTTTCCCATACCCGCATGGTAATGTCGGTTGGAGAATTAATGGTTACGAATTCAACATTGGTCTTATTTGGGAAAAGTGCGGAAAGTTCAAGAGCCGCACCATCATTTAAAACCATGGCATCAGTAATTTGCGGTACAAAAATGACGCAGTGCGGATTACCCATGGAAACTCCGGTAAACTGATAATGATGATCATTATTCACTTCGATGGGTTCCGCAACTATCTTTGTTTTGGCTATGCCCGAATGAAGTTGAATCGGAATTAATTCCGGATTTAACTCAGGTTCTCCCATATCTACCCGAACATCGGTCACTTTATCGGCTATGATCGTCAGCTGGAGCTGTTTGATCCCGGATAAAGTATCAATTGACATTTGGGGATTGCAACATATTTGATGTTCATAGACGTATTTAGCGACGCAACGGATGCCATTACCGCACATCGGCGACTCGCTGCCGTCGGCATTAAACATTCTCATTTGAACATCGGCTTCGGCCTTATCGGAGGGCAAAATAAGAATAAGGCCGTCACTACCAACGCCAAAATGGCGATCACTGATCGTAATCGCCAATTCAACTGGGTTGACAACCTTTTCGACGAAGCAATCAATATAAACATAATCATTGCCAAGGCCTTGCATCTTGGTAAAATTCATTGTATTCAGGCTCCGTGAGCTTGATTTTGAAAGGCTTACAGTTCAAAAGACTAAAAAGCCTCGAAAAGATCTGAAATTTATAATTCTTCCTTCTTTTCGAGTGCCAGATCCGGTAGAGCTCTTGCCGGAATAATCGTGGAAACAGCATGTTTATAAATCATTTCTTGTTTACCATCAGTATCCAATATAATGGTAAAGTTATCAAATCCTTTAACTAAGCCCCGCACTTGAAAACCATTTATTAGGAAAATAGTAACCGCTATTCCTTCTTTGCGTACTTGGTTTAAAAATCCGTCCTGTAAATTAATCACCGGCTTGTTCATGTTAGATTCCCTCCGCTTAAATGGTTTAATATGAAAATTATATCTTCGCTTTCGTCAAGGCCATAGAGGTAAGTTAATCAAATAACTAATTAATTACTTAATTATATGATTAATTGGCAAACTAATTCAGGTTGGTTACAATATGTTATTCGACATCTTGCTTTAATCTACCTTCAATATAATTCAATATTTCGCCAAAAAATTCCTCATTTGAACCAGAAATATGGTACCATAAATCAACAGGTTCTTTGCGAAACCAAGTTAACTGCCGTTTCGCGTAATTTCGGGTTTTTTGTTTGATCTGAGCCTTCGCCTCCGCTAAAGAAATCCGATTTTCTAAAAATTGACTGATCTGATGATAGCCCAGACTTTGCATTGCTTTCAATTCCGGAGAATAGCCTTTTTCTAAAAGACTTTTTACTTCTTCAACCAAGCCCATTTGGAGCATGATGTCAACTCGCGCCTCAATCCTTTGGTATAATTCATCCCGGTCCCGGTCTAAAAATAAAAAAATTGCGGGATATTTCGAAGGGCTTTTCTGCTGCTGCTGCTCTTGCTCCTGCTCCGCCTGCAATTTCGAAAAAGGCGTACCGGTGCGCCGATAAACTTCCAAAGCCCGAATGAGACGATGACTGTCATGAGGATGAATCTTAACTGCAGTCTCCGGATCCACCTGTTTTAATTGCCGGTATAGATAATCAATATCGCCGGCATTCGCGGCTTCATCGCGTAACTGTCGCCTAATCTCCGGATCAGCGCCCGGATCGGTAAAAGCGTAGGAACGAAGGCAAGCCCGGATATATAAACCGGTGCCTCCTGTCACCACAGGTATTTTCTCGCTCCGCAACAAAGAATCCACCGTTCGGTCAAATAAGACTTGATAATCTGCCACCGAAAAATCCCGGTCGGGATTAACGATATCAATAAGATGATGTTTCACCCTTTGTTGTTGTTCCAAAGAAGGTTTTGCGGTGCCGATATCCATATATTTATAAACCTGCATCGAATCGGCTGACACGATTTCACCATGCAACTTTTCTGCAAGCCAAATGGCACAATCGGTTTTTCCCACGGCAGTTGGGCCGGAGATTACGATTAGCGGTCTCATTTTTACCGTCTCAGAAATTTTTTAGCCAGCTCCTCTTGATTCATCCGAAAAACCGTTGGCCTGCCGTGAGGACAGGTATAAGGATTGTCGCAGCGGAATAGATTCCTGACTAAACTTTCCATCTCCAATAAATTAAGATTATCCCCGGCTTTAATCGCAGTCCGGCATGCCATGGTAGTAATAAAAGATTCTTTTAGTTCGGCCGGGTTTTTAAATGTCTCAAAATTAATATACTGATCGGCAAAATCGATAATTATCTGACGGTAATCCATATTTACCAATGTTATAGGCACTCCCCGGATAATAATGGTCTGACCGCCGAAAGCTTCTAGTTCAAATCCCAGATCATTAAAGACCGATAGGCGATCCGAAATAACTTTGTATTGCGCATAGCTTAGGTTAACCGTTTCCGGGATTAATAATGCCTGGGTTCCCAAAAACTCTTTGGACTTATTCATGTACTGTTCATACAAAATCCTCTCATGGACCGCATGTTGATCCAAAAAGAGTAACCCTTTTTCATCTTGGGCTATGATATATGTATTCGAGATTGCCTTCGGGAATACATAATAACTTTTATCAACAAAAGTCGGCTTTACCGATGACTCATTGGTTTGATAATCGGCATCAAGCGCCGGTTGCTCATGAATTGCCGAAATTGGTTGTTCGACATTGTTTGATGAAGCGGGTTCCGCGTAGGCAATATCCAATGTTTGCGCAGTACGGTTTACGGCGGATTCCTGATTGGCCGTTTTCAAGGTATTAACTATATTAACCGGATTCTCAGGAACAGCTACTGAGGTATAATCTTCTGCCGGAGCAATCCACTCGGATAATAAACAACTATCTTTCAGCGCCTTGCGAATAGAATTATAAGTAACTTTGAACAGATCCGCATCGTTGGAGAAACGCACCTCCATTTTGGTGGGATGAGCATTAATATCAACCAAATCGGGAGCTATCTCCAAGAACAACATCACGAACGGGTAACGGGCAATCGGCAGCAAAGTGTGAAATGATTTTTCAACTGCTGCGCTTAAAGTCCGACAATGGAAAAAACGCCGATTGACAAAAAAGATCTCATAATTTCGATTGTTTCTGGCTACCGATGGCTTTCCGATATAACCGGTGATCGTAAGACCGTGCTCTTCATAATTGACCTCGATCATCTCTTTGGCCACATCTTTACCGAAGATCGCAACTACCGTTTCATACAAATTTCCGTTACCGGGAGTAAAAAGCAGCTCATACCCGCCATGTTGCAGATGAAAACTAATTTCCGGAAATCCTAAAGCCATCCGGGCGATAATCTCGCTGATATAGCCGGCCTCTGTAGGGATCGTCTTCAGATATTTGAAACGGGCCGGTGTATTAAAAAACAATTCTTGGGCTTTAATCGTAGTGCCATCGGGGGCGCCGATATCTTTGACCTTTTGTAAGAATCCGCCCCGGACCTCGACTGAGGTTCCAATTTCACTCCCCGCAGTCTTGGACGTCATTTCAAATATTGAAACAGCAGCGATCGAAGGCAGAGCCTCGCCTCTGAAACCCAACGTTTTAATTTTCCAGAGATCATCCGGTTCCGTAATTTTGCTAGTGGTATGTCTTTCAATTGCGAGTATCGCATCTTCCTTGTCCATACCCCGGCCGTTATCGGTCACTCTGATTAGTTGCCGACCACCGTTTTTTATTTCTATTTCAATACGGGTAGCACCGGAATCAATTGAGTTCTCAACCAATTCCTTGACCACTGAAGCAGGACGCTCAATTACTTCACCGGCTGCTATTTTCGTAACCGTGCTCTCATCCAAACGATGTACTTTATTCGTAGTAAACACCTCACAAATCCTTTTCCTAACATATCTATCGGCAGGACTACTGCTTTTGACGATGTATTTTTTGCTGCCAGTCATAAATAAAATTTAAAGCCTGCAATGGCGTGATTGACACCAAGTCAATATGTTTGATTTCATCCAAGATAAGATCTTTTTCCAACGGGAAAAGTGCCAATTGAGTCGCGCGCTCATCCTCTGCCAATCGCTCCGCATGTTCCTGTTCTTGCGTCTGTACCGGTTCGACTTTGGCAGTCTCTTTTTGTTCAAGGGCCGCCAATATTTCTTTGGCTCTACCGGTAATCTCCCCGGGAAGGCCCGCTAAACGCGCCACTTCAATACCATAACTTTGGGGAGCTTGACCGGGCATTATTTTGCGTAAAAAGCGGATCTCCTCACCATCCCGTTGTACCGCGATATGATAATTTTTAATTCCCGGATTATTCTGAGCAAGTTCGGTTAATTCATGATAATGAGTCGCCACCAAGGTTTTACAGCCAATTCGTTGAGGATTGTGAATAAATTCGACCACTGCCCAAGCAATGCTTAATCCGTCGAATGTGCTGGTGCCCCGGCCGATTTCATCCAAAATCACTAGCGATTTGGCGGTCGCATGGTTTAAAATATACGCCACTTCGTTCATCTCAACCATAAAAGTGCTTTGTCCGGTGGCCAAATCATCGGATGCGCCTACCCGGGTAAATATGCGATCAACTACCGCAATATCGGCGGATTTAGCCGGTATAAAACTACCGATATGAGCCAGCAAAACATTCAACGCAACTTGCCGCATATACGTTGATTTACCCGCCATATTGGGACCGGTAATAATTTGAATCCGATGTTCATTGGGATCGATTAAGGTATCGTTGGGCACAAAATTACCGCCGGGTAATACCCGTTCGACCACTGGATGACGGCCGTCAATAATTAATATCTTGCCGTTATTATTCATTTCGGGTCGCACATAATGATAACGTACGGCAGTCTCAGCCAATGCCACTAGGACATCAAGTTCTGCCAGCGAACCGGCATTGATTTGTAATTGATCGATCTCCCGTAATACGGATTCTCTTAACTCGCAAAAAATTTGATACTCAAGCGCAGTGCTTTTTTCGTGGGCATTGACAATTAAGTCCTCGTACTCTTTTAAGGTTTGATTAATGAAACGTTCCCCATTGGCCAGGGTTTGTTTGCGTATATAATCCGGGGGTACCGAGCTTAAATTGGAGTTGGTGACTTCGATATAATAACCGAAAACCTGGTTATAACCGACCTTCAATGACTTGATACCGGTCCGTTCTTTCTCTTGTTGTTCCAACTCAGCAACCCAACGTCTCCCCTGAGAACTGGCATCAATCAAACGAGCCAACTCAGGATGGAATGTGGTTTTAATCATACCGCCATCTTTAACGGATAAGGGCGGTTCTTCCTTTACAGCGGATTCAAGTAATTGCTGCAAAGATTGCAGGGGTTGCAATGTTTCTCTAAGGCTGATCAGGCGTTCGGAATCGAATTGCTGCAAAGTGCCCTTAATCAATGGGATTTCCGTCAAAGTATGTTCTAAAGCCAGTAAATCCCTTGCGTTAGCGCTATTACTCGCCAGTTTACTCAAAATCCGTTGTAGATCGTAAGTTTTCTGCAAACTTTCCCGCAGTATTTCGCGGGTCTCTAAGGTAAGAGTTAACTCGCCTAGGGCCGCCTGACGAGCCACAATCGGTTTTATTTGGGTTAACGGTTGTTCCACCCATGCCCGGAGTAGCCTTCCACCCATTGAAGTTACGGTCTGATCCAACACACCATAAAGGCTGCCGTTGGTTTCACCGCTGCGGATGTTTTTAGTCAATTCCAAATTACGCCGGGTGGCCGGATCCAGAGCCATAAACTCGCCCGTTTCATAAGTCGAGAGCTGCCGAAGATGCAGTAAAGTATTTTTTTGAGTCTCAAGCAGGTATTGTAAAATAGCGCCCGCCGCGCAGATTGCGGCCGGTAATTCTTCACAGCCATAAGCCCGCAGACTTTGGACCTTAAAATGCTCGGTCAAAATCCGATACGCTGATTCATAATAAAATGATTGGACTTCACCCACAGTGATTAAATTATCATAAATCTGATTTAATTTGGGAATGGAGTCTTGGTCTGCTTTTAAAACATATAATTCGGCTGGCCTAATCCGGGTAAGCTCGTTTAATAATAAAGGAGTTTCGGTTTTCGCAATCTGGGTGGTTTTAAATTCTCCAGTTGATAAGTCCACATATGCCAAACCCCAAAAGTTATCTTTGGCAACAAAAGAAGCCAAATAATTATTGGCCTTTTCACTGAGAAGCTGCTCTTCAATGATAGTCCCGGGAGTGATCACCCGAATTACTTCACGTTTGACGATTCCTTTAGCGGTCTTGGGATCTTCTACCTGTTCACAGATAGCTACTTTATACCCCTTATTTAATAATTTAGCCAAATATCCGGCAGCTGCATGATAGGGGATCCCGCACATTGGAATCCGTTCGTTAGCACCCGACTCGCGCGATGTCAAAACGATCTCCAGTTCGCGCGAGGCTGTAACGGCATCATCCAGAAACATCTCATAAAAATCACCCAGTCGAAAAAAAAGGATACAACCCGCGTATTCTTCTTTTACAGCCATATATTGTTGAAGCATCGGTGTTGCCTTAGCCATAATCGGAGCACCTCAATTTATTATAAGGTCCATTGGTCGTGAATAATGTTTACCAAATACCAATTTTTGCCACACTCTACAAAAACCAGCCTGATGCTGCGCCAGTTGGTATCGGGATTTCCCTTGGCTGCAAACTCGCTAACCCGAAATTCCACAATAATTGCTTGCGGATAGACTTCGAAGCAATTACTAGTGGTAAACTCTTTGTCGCCATTTTGGCTATAACTAATCTCGCTGGTATCGGCGTAAGCCCGATCCCAAACAAAAGTACGATAATAATCAGCCGTCGTCAAACGGATGGGTAATCCGTTTTCTTCATTATAACCCCAGGTATACTGATGATGATCATTAAAAAACTCGGCCAATCTTTTTCTGGAAAAGGCCTGGTCTTTTTTAAAATCAACAAAGGCAAAGGGCGAAAAATGTAATCCTAATTTGGGATGGACATACTTTACCAATTGTTCCAGGTTTCCGTTTTGCAACAAATTGATAACGATTCGCTCCCGACCGGCCAATTGCTCCTGACAGGATTTTTCTTGGCGCTGAATTTTAAGTGTTTTGGCGGCCAAAGTTACTTGCTTGCCCTTACTCGGTTTAATGTTATTTGACGTGGTATTCGGGTTGTTTTTTAAAACCTGAATCTCTTTTTGTAAATTCACTATCTGTTGTAGTAATTGTTGTTTCTCTTTTTGAGCCACTGCTTTTTGCCACCAGTAAACCTGACCGCCGGCAACAACTGCTGTAGCGATTATGATTACCACGACCACTATCCATATGGCCAACAGTTTTGAAAAAGCTGATGGTTCCACCGGCGTTTCCTGATTCATTGGCGCCTCCAGCCAAAGCTACTCTCGAAAATGAAATCCCCTATCTCTACTCTGTCTCTCATCTTCCATCTTGCTCATAACGGTAGACATATTCGCTAAAATCAGCCAAAAACCTCCAAAATTTCTGCTCACTTTGAACTATTCTTGAGGAATAAACCGTATTTTTTGAGGGTTGATCCGCACGGCAATTTCCAGGCCAACCTTTAAATCAGCTATCTCTTTGCCGATTAGAACCTTAATCCGGTATTGGCCGATACTTGCTTCCATACGGTATGAAAATCCCAGGTATTCCAAAACGGTAATCCGGGCCTTCAAAGCCGGACCCTTCAATCCTTTCAATTGAAAATCCTCGGGCCTTACCATCAAAAAATAATTACCGCTCGGATAACCCGGCAAAGCGGGAAGTTCCAAGCGATCATGTTCATTTATATCAATGCAAGTCTTTTCACCCAGTTGTTCTAAGTGGCAAGGAATGAGATTGGCATCGCCTAAAAATTCAGCTACAAAACTATTGAATGGTTTTTCATAAATTTCTTGCGGTGTTCCAAATTGTAAAACTCTTCCTTCCTGCATCACCGCTAAACGATCCGATAAAGAGAGGGCCTCTTCCTGTTGATGGGTTACAAAGATGACTGTGAAGCCGAGATGTTTTTGAATCCTACCCAGATCTTTTTGTAATTTTTGCCGCAATCCGTAATCCAAAGCGGAAAAAGGTTCATCCATCAATAAAAGTAACGGTTCCGGGGCTAAGGCCCGGGCAAAGGCCACCCTCTGGCGTTCTCCCCCTGAGAGTTGCTGGGTCTGGCGTGAAGCAAGAGCTTCTAATTGAAAAACAGACAATAGTTCCCGTACCCGTTCTTTCCGCTTCGATGAGGGAATCTGTTGGACTTGTAAACCATATTCGACATTTTCAGCTACTGTTAAATGCGGAAACAGAGCATAATCTTGAAAGACCAACCCTACCCGCCTATTTGCCGGAGGTACCGCGGTTAAATTCCTTCCATTCAAATAAAGAAAGCCGCGGTCGGGCGATTCCAAACCGGCAATCAACCTAAGTAAGGTGGTTTTACCGCATCCGCTCGGTCCGATGAGTGAAAAAAATTCCCCTTTTTCAATTTCTAACTCAACTTGCAGTTTAAATTCAGGATATAGTTTGGACAATTGAATCACCAAAAACGACTCGTTCATCGCTTCCTCCTTATTTATCATCACAACCGGGGCGATTTTTCCGGATAGCGGATTCAACTCCGAAAACGGAGAGAATTATTGCCGGGACATTTTTTTTGAATCCCGATGATTGACGGTTTCAAAACCGATTAACAGCAGCAAAGCGATTAGGATATAAATACCGCCCAACGCAGTAGCCTCTGTAAACTGATAATGGCCGATTAAACGATAAATAGCTACCGGGATGGTGATAGAATCGCCGCGACCCAGTACCAAAACTGCGGTCAGATCACCCAACGATAAAGCCATGGCATAGGAAAATGCAGTGCCGATAGCCCTTTTCATTAAGGGAAACTCCACCGACCGGAATATCTTCCAGGAGCCAGCCCCCAAGGTAGCCGCAGCTTCTAAAAGCGACTCCGGCAGCTCGCTGCGGGCGGTTTTTAATTGCGAATAAATCAGCGGAAAAGTGATAAAAACCTGAGCCCAAACCACCAATATCCAACTGGGGAGAATTCTGCCGGCTACCATCAATACTCCAAAAGCAAAGGTTAAAAATGATATTCCCAATGGCAACTGGAACCATAGATCAATATTTTGGAATGGACGGCTACGGGACCGGGCAAACCAATAGGCGGTTATCAGCGTGATCAAAGCTACCAATACGGCAATCCCGATACTGGTGCCCAACACGGTGATAAAATCTTGGCCCACCGTAAAACCAAATTGATCACTAAAAAGCATGGCGTAATTTTTGAAGTTAAAAGTGTTCTCCAGCGCTCCCCCGCCATAGAACGATCGGCTTAAAACGGCGACGAAAGGACTGATTAGAAAGAATGTCGCCAAAATTAAATAACTGATCAACAAACTACAAAGAACCGGATTCCGCCGACGGCTTAATTTAGGCAGAACCGGACTATAATCCCCCAGATGCCTGGATCTCCGGCTCAAATAGGTCTGGATGGATAAGAAAAAAGCTAATATCAGAGTTTGGACTGTGGCGATTACAGTTGCCTGATTGAAGTTTAGCTTTTGATTGTATTCGATATAAATTAAAACTTCAAATGTCTTATACAGATAACCTCCCAATACCAAAACGACGGTGAAACTAAGAAAAGAATACAAAAACACCAACCCAAATAGATACGCCATGGTTGGCATAAGTAAGGGTAAAGTGATCCGTTTCCAAGTGGAATAAGGGCCGGCTCCCAGCAGTTTGGAAGCTTCCATCAATTTTGGGTCGATCCGTTGCCAACTCTCGCCCAACATTCGCAAACAAAATGTAAAATTATAAATCACATTAGCTAAGACAATGCCCCAGAATCCATATAAATGGTTGAATTTCCAATTTAACCAGGGCATCCCTTGGACCAGATGATTAAAGATTCCGTTATTCCCATAAAAGATAATCATCCCTAAAACCACCAGTATTCCTGGGAACATAAATGGCAGCACCATGATGCTGCGCATTATTTTTTTGCCCGGGAACTGGTAACGCCCGAAAAAGTAAGCCCCCGGAAGGGCCAACAATAAACTAAGTCCGGCGCTAAGGAAAGCCTCTTGGGCGGAAAAAGATAACGTATGAACAAACAGCGGCGAAGTGACAAACTGCCCCAAATTAGCAAAAGCGTTCCTGGTGAGGAACGCTTTTGCTAAAACCAACAACACCGGAAGATAAAAAGCCATCAAAAAAATAAGGTAAATGAACTTTTGAATGAAATTGACCGAGAGAAACGGAACCTCCGTTTTAACTCTCGTTTCTTTGGTTACTGGTTTATTCATTAATAACCTTTTCCCATTGATCCAGCCACTTCTCCAAATTGGCATCTACCTTTGAAGTCGGCAGGTTTAATACCTTTTTTACTTGAGCCGCTATCCGGAAACTCTGCGGTAACGGCACATCCTGGCGAACCGGGTACATATATTGATTTTCAGGGATCATGGTTTGAAACTCCGGTGTCAAAACATAGTCAATCAACTTCTGAGCCAATTTCCGATTTTTAGAATCTTTCACGACGGCAGCTCCTTCGATCTGGGCATATGCGGCCCCATCCAGTACCAGGGCTTGATAACGTTCGGTATGATCATGCAGTAAATGATAAACTGGACTGGTCCCGTAAGATAAAACAATGGGCGCTTCACCGTTGGTATATATCCCGTAGGCTTCATCCCAACCAGGCGCAATGGTCAGCAAGTTCTTTTTCAAAGCCCGCCAATAATTAAGATACCCTTTTTCGCCGTATAAAGCCACGGTAGTTAAAAGGAAAACCTGTCCCGGCGAAGAAGTCCTGGGATTTTCGATAATAATCTTGCCCTTATAATAGGGTTCCAGTAGATCTTTATAGGAAAGCGGTACCCGGCCCAGTTTCTCGCGGTCATAATTAAAAACAATGTAACCGTAGTCAAAAGGGGTCATCCGGAATTGTTTATCCATGATGATTTCCTTTTTGATTTGAGCTGCATTTTGGGGCCGATAGGCTAGAAAAAGATCATATTTAACCGCTTTGACCAGATAATTGTTATCGAGACCAATAACCACATCAGCTAAAGGATTTTGCTTCTCCTGGAGCAGCTGATTAAATAATGGACCGGTATCTGAAAAAGATTTAAACTCAACTTTGGCGCCAAGCTCCTTCTGAAAATGATCTTTAACAGCTTGAATTAAAGGTATTGGAAAACTGGCATAGGTATATACTGTTAGCTGTTGCCCCTGTTTCTGGGTAGTTTCACCAAAACAACTGCCCCCCAAAAACATCAATACTAAAAGCGACCAACCAAAAACTTGTTTTCTCAAGTGAAGATACCTCCCGCGTTTTTAGGAGCGCCACCCAAGTGAATAAAATAAACCCCCTGATAAAAAGGGGGGTCTGTTTACTATCCATTCCCTACGCCGGCATTATCCGGATCAGGTTTATAGGGTATAATCTCAGCCCCGCTTAGGAGCACCCCTTATGATTATTCATTTATATTAGCATATTTAGGGAGCGAAGTCAATTTAAACCGGGAATCTTGAATTGTTGAATTGTTCGATCACTCATATTTAATTGTCTCAATAATATTTAGTTTCGCCGATTGGAACGCCGGACTGATGGAGGCGATTATCGTGATCATAATTCCCGCTATCAGCGCGAATAAGAATTGAAGCCATGAATAATGCATTGGAATTGGTATGTTGAGAGACTTCATGACATACGGCACCAACGATATTAATAATAGCCCGGCCATGACTCCCACGATTCCGCCAATCAATCCTCCACTGAATGATTCAATGAAGATCATCTTCAAAGACTGCACTTTACTCATACCCACCGAATGCATCACCGCCAACCACCGTTTGCGCTCAATAAAACTAATGAACAGATTATTGAAGACCCCGAAAATGCCGATTAATAAAGCCAATACTGAAAAGCCTTGCAAGATAAAAAACATCTGCTCATTGGACTGCATGTTCCGTTTTTCCATCTCGGACATTGTCATGATAAAAGGCTGCTCCCGTTGAAACTTCTTTTTTAACTTCGCGGCGATGAGGGCCGGATCCCGGGCGGTTTGGATGAACAAGTCCGTATAATACTGTTCCATCATATCGGATTTTAAATAACGCTCCGGAATAATGGAAAAATCGCCATTTTGCATTAATGAAGTGAAAAAACCGATAATTTGATACGCTTTATTACCGCGTTTGGTTTTGATGGTTAAATAATCTCCGATGCTTACCCCGAATTTATCTCGTAAGGTGGTGGATAATAAGATATTACGACTGTCATCAAACTTTTTTAAAATGGCGGATTGATTTCCGAGAAAATTTATATCCCAAAATTTAAAAAAACTATTTTTGTTGGCCCCGGTGAACCATAAAATACGGTCCTTAACGGCGCGGTTCTTAAGGACCGCGTCATTACTGCCTTCTATTTCCACATTATATGCAGAGTATAATCCATATACATCTCTGACGCCAATCACCGAGAAAAGTCTAGCCTTAAAACTCCGGTCCGCCATCCCGACTCCCATCCAAATATCAAATTTGGCGTCCCGGTAAACATTGATAACTTCTTTGCCCACACTATAGCTGATGGTATTAATCATTAAAAGGCTGGAAATGCCAATCGCCAATAAAGAGATATTATTTAAAATGCTTTGATTCTCTCGCAAATTTTTAGCAGCCAGTATGCCTTCATTTCCAAAAATATAAACAAAGCTGCATTCAAAAAGTTTGGTAAAGCCAGCCGTGATAAAAGGTATTAACATCACAATCGCCGCAATCGCTAACACCATGCCGACCATGGTAATTGGAAAAATAATACTTCTGGGAGAAAAAACCGGCGCCCCGAAGGCAGTCGCCAAACATAGAATTCCCCATATCAATTTGGAACTTTTACGTTTTTTGCTCTTTTCGATTGAATTGAGGATAATATCTTTCACTGCTATTTTAGAGATTTTATAAATAGGAATGAAAGAGCTAACTAAAACTAGAACGATTGCCAAAATAATCGTCATTGCCGACTGTGTAATCGTAAATTGGATCATCGGAGAGGCAGTAGGCTTTAACCATTGCGGCGTCATCAAGATTGACATAATATATAAAATTCCAAGTCCAAGTATCCAACCTAAAACACCGCCTATCACACCATATAAAATACTCTCGGCGAATAAGACCAGGTCGGTTATTCTTTTGGTGGCGCCAATACTTCTAAATGTACCGATCACCGGAAGCCGTTCCCGGGTGATGACTTTAAAAGAAGTATAGATAATAAAGATACTCATGAGTAACACTAAAACGACCATTAACATAAATGGGGTGGAAATCATTCGGATATACTGCTGAAGTTCTTCAAGGGAGATTGCTTCGCGTACGGTATATCTGCGATATACCTTCGTTAGCCGGTTAATACAGTCTGCAATTTGTTGGCGGTCTTTTAATTTAATATAAATAATCGAAACATTACCGGGAGCATTATTTAAAGTGGCCAACGTTTCTCTGGGAATTACCGCAGTGTTGGAACGACCATCTTCCTGAAAAAGTCCAACCGGCTCGGCAATACCGGTAATGCGGAATCGATAACGGTTATCAGCCAATTTGAGTTCCAGATTATCGCCGATCTGCCAGCCATATTTATCCGCAGTCGCTGTGCTGATTATTATTTTTTTGCCGGTAAAGGGCCGGAGTTGCCTATGCTCTTTGAGAATATATGGATTCAGGGTCTGTAAATCTTCAAGGGTGAATCCCTTTAAATCGATAGTAACCGTTTCTTTACGGTTTTTATAGGTAGCGGAGCTTTCAATCGCTCCCACCACATATTCCGTCAGGTTTGGAAACTGCATAGCCTGAGCGGTATGAAAAAAACCAAAAGGAGACTTTTCGTTGGGATGAATCAGAATATCAGCAGTCCCGATATATTTTTTGATTCGTTGCAGATACATTTGTTCGATAGTCCCTGAAATGGCCGTGGAGGCAAAGAATAACGCTGACGAAAGCGTTATCGAAAGCAGGATTAAAAGAGTACGGAACTTTTTCTCCTGAATGTTTTTCAAAATGAATTTAATAATGATTTGCATTGTACCACCAATACTTATTTAGCAATCTCTACATCCACATTAAAATTGGGGCGCAAAAAGCCATCCGGATTATCCAAGGAAATTTCTACCGCAATATTGGTTTCACCATTCTCTTTCACTGCCATGTCGGCGATTCTTATAACTTTTCCATGATATTTCCGGGTGTTGTCGGCCACTGGCAAAATTGTCACATCCGCGCCAATCCGAACATCTTTGATAAATTCTTCGGCTACATCGGCTGAGATATACAGACTATCTAAATTCATAATGCTGAGTAATTTTTGCTGGGCAGTGGTTGAAGTATCGCTGCCACCTACCGAATAACCTGCTGCACAATTTACATCATAAACTACGGCATTGGGATAATCCGAGACAATCACGTTGCCCTGGAGGAAGCTCTGGTTCAGTTTAGCTTGCATCCGTTTCAAATCATATTCCAGTACCGCCACCTTTTCGGTTTGTACTTCGATACTACTGGAGCCGATAGCCGATTGCCTCATTAATTGAATATCGGTGACGGCTTTCTCCTTTTCTTTAGCCATATCCCGGAAGTCATCCAGGTCTTTTTTGGAAATAGTTCCCTCCGCAAAAAGCCTTTCCCGCTCTGCCAACTGACGTTGGGATCGTTGGTATACTTCCCTGGCATCCTCCAGGTTTTTTCCGGCCTTTACTAATTCAAAACGGGCTTCATTCAATTCATTCTGTTTGCTCTTGATCATCGCCGTAAAATTAGTAATATTCAAATAGATTAACGGTTCCCCCAGTTTGACATTTTGACCGTTTTTTACAGGCACCTTTTGGATCTGAGCCGGAAAATCCAAATTAATATCTTTATAATCGCGGGCTTTAACAACTCCAAACGCTTCCACCACTTGTTTAACATGAACCGGTTTAACGGTTGCGGTTTTCTTGATCTGCCTTTTACAGCCAACCGACCCTATGAGTGCAATCAATAATAAAAATATCGCCGCGAATTTAAGCGCTCTCCTGGCCATTTTCCTCCCACACCTTTCCATCTCGCACATGAATCATCCGATCACCATAGCCGGCAGCTTCCGCTGAATGAGTGACTTGGAGAATCGTCTTTTGGCGTTCCCGGTTAATATGTTTCAATAATTTCATGATCTCCATACCGGTTCTGCTGTCTAAATTACCGATCGGTTCATCGGCCAAAATCAGATCCGGCTCATTAACCAAAGCTCTGGCTATGGCGACTCTTTGCTGTTGACCGCCTGATAATTCCCTGGGTGTATGGTAGCGACGATCCGAGAGTTCCACTTCGTCCAAAATCTGTTCCAGCTTATAACGCTCATCTTTCAAACGTCCGCCGTCAAGCAGTATCGGCAACATGATGTTTTCTTCCACATTTAAATTGGGAATCAAGTTGTAAAACTGAAATATAAAGCCTAGGTTGCGGCGGCGCATGATACTTTCCTGTTGGTCTTTCATGGCGGATAATTCTTGCCCGTTGATTTTAATACTCCCGGAGGTCGGTTTATCCAAACCGCCGATCAAATACAGTAACGTACTCTTCCCTGAACCTGACGGCCCCATAATGGAGACAAACTCTCCCGGTTGAATGGTAAGATTAATATTATTCAATACCGTAACCTCATCATTGCCTAATTTAAATGTTTTACATAGATTTACCGCTTCGACTATCGGTTGCACGTTATCGCTCCTATAATATTTACCATTTTTCCAAATAAATGGGCACGATTGGATAAAAAACAAGACCATCCCTAATACCGGCAACACCAGCAATGTATCAATTCATTAAATTTTCTTATTCTGAAACCGTCTCGCTCCAGTAAATATCTTTGATTATCGCGCCATTCCGGGTAATCTGGTCGGTTACCACCGTTGGATCGGCATCCGTAACCAAATCGACCATCAATTGCTCCTCCTGAAGCGATGCCGCAGCAACCTCCACCACTTGCTCATTTAATATCGTCAATAATTGTTCCGTTAGGCCTTGTCCAGTAATAATCATGCGTATTCTACCACTCTGCAGATCAAATTCATCTGTTCTGCCGCGGGCAACTAATTTACCGTTTTGAATAAAAGCGACTTCATCACATAATCGTTTGACCTCAGCCGAATTTTCAGTTGCCAAAACAAGCGAGGTTCGGCTGAAAGAAACCAGCGCCGCCAATTTTTCACGCACATCGGCGGCAGCCGAAGGATTAAGTCCAGCCGTTGGTTCATCTAAAAAAACCAAATTGGGACGGTGCAGAAAAGTTACTGCTAAACCCAATCTCAGGCGCGACTCGCGATCCCACTGCTCGATATTTTCGTTTCGTCGTTCCCAGATATCAAAATGATTTAGCAGTTGATATACCCGATCCGAACAATCTTTTTTCGGTACACTACGGGACCAGGCAAAAAAATCCATATTGTCTAAAGCACTTAAACTATCATAAAGATCCGGAGGATTTAACAAGATGCCGGTATGCCGGTAAACTTCTTTATTTTGTTCTCGGACATCAAATCCCAAAACTTCTATTTGCCCACTGGTGGGAACGATTAAACCCAGGCTAAGGCGGATAAAAGTTGTTTTACCGGCTTTTTTGGGCCCTAGGATCCCCAGATTAGTACCGCGCTGAACTTCTAAAGAAATATCATCAACTGCCCTTAAGGTATCGAAATCGCGTATTAAATTCTGTACTAAAATGGCTGGCTTTGCCATCTTTATCCCCCTTTTCATGACGCTCCCTGCATTTGCTGTCAAGTCATTTTCCATTTTAACATAAAATAATTGATTTGTATTTTTAAAAAAGAAGTTTCATCCAAAATTTTTGTATCTTTACTAGCCATTTTGTTTCCATTCGACTCTTACCGCTAATACTGATACAGATACTGATACTGATACTGATACTGAATATCGGTATTGACACTGATACCGGATGAAATATTCTTGAATTGCTTGACGAGAAATGATATTTAGTATATTTTTGAGTAAGAACTTCTTTCGAAAAAAATGATGATGAGGCAGCCCCATGAATAAAATTGAAAAAATTATGTCGGATTGCGACCTATGCCCGCGTAACTGTCATGTAAATCGTAATGACACTTTAGGATTTTGCGGCGCCGGTATTCAGCCCAAATTAGCCCGAGTTGCTCTCCATTACTGGGAAGAACCTCCCATCTCCGGCGAACGTGGTTCGGGAGCCGTCTTCTTTTCAAATTGCAATTTGAAATGTTGTTTTTGCCAAAATTATGCGATCACGCATGAAGGATTGGGCCGTGAAATAACTATCGATGAGCTTTCTGAAAAGTTCCTATATCTCCAATATAATGGTGCTCATAATATCAATCTGGTAACTCCGGCTCACTATGTACCCCAAATTGCTGCGGCGATTCGCATGGCACGTTTAATGGGATTAAAAATCCCGATTGTATATAATACTTCAGCTTATGAAAAAGTCGAAACCCTTAAAATGATGGAGGGTTTGGTCGACATTTATCTGCCGGATCTTAAATGCGTCTCACCCGAAATCGGCAAGTTGTATTATGGAGCCCCTAATTACTTTGCCTTTGCCGGCTCGGCAATTTTAGAGATGATTCGCCAGGTTGGTCCGGTAATATTGGATGAGCAAGGGATTATGCGTTCCGGAGTCATTGTCCGCCACCTGCTCCTGCCGGATGGTGTGGACGATTCTTTTCGCTGTTTGGAATGGGCCAAAGAGTATCTGCCATCCGGAGTATATTTAAGCGTAATGGCCCAATATATCCCCTTGTATCAGGCAATGAAACATCCGGAGATCAACCGCCGGATTACCGAGGCCGAATATCAGGCGGTGGTTAACAAAATGACTGAATTGGATTTCGAAGATGGATTTATGCAAGGCTTGGAGTCGGCTTCTGAGGATTATGTACCGAACTTTGATTTAACGGGGGTTTGAACATTCAGAATCATCATCTACTTCGGCATTGGTAATGCGGATTACTCTCAAACCATATTCTTGCAATATTTTGGTTTTTTCTTCATCTCGAACCGAAACCTCTGACAAATCATGAACTGAACCATCGATTTCCAACACCAATTTATATTTGGCGCAATAGAAGTCCACAATGAAATTATCGATAACTCTTTGGCGTAGGATTTTAACCAAACCCATCTTCCATTAAAAAAGGAGCCCGGCATTCCGGACTCCCTTTGTTCCATAAAAAAATAACTTATTATTCTTCCTCTTCCACCATGTGTTTCTTGGCTTCGGCGATGATTACCTCGGCTTGGTGGCTGGGAACTTCTTCATAATGGTCAAATTCGAGTTTAAAATCACCCCGGCCTTGGGTCATCGAGCGGAGATCAATCGCATACTTAGCGAGTTCCGTCTGAGGCGCCAGCGCTTTCACGGTTTGATTTCTGCCATCAGGTTCCATACCCAAAATCTTACCGCGTTTTTTATTCAGGTCTCCGATAACATCACCCATATATTCTTCGGGTACGATTACTTCCACCCGCATAATGGGTTCCAATAAAATCGGTTTGGCTTCCATAAAACCTTTTTTGAAACCGAGGGAAGCGGCGATCTTGAAAGCCATTTCCGAAGAGTCTACCGGATGATAAGAGCCGTCATAGAGGGTAACCCGGACATCGACTACCGGATAACCGGCGATTACCCCTTTTTCTAGGGCTTCATGGATTCCTTTTTCAACTGCCGGGATAAAATTTCGTGGAACTGAGCCGCCAAAAATCTTATCGACGAACTCGAAGCCGGTGCCTGACGGCAATGGACTGAGTTCCAGCCAAACATGCCCGTATTGGCCGCGACCACCGCTCTGCTTTTTATGTTTACCTTCGGATTTAACTGTGCCCTTTATCGTTTCCTTATAAGAAATTTTCGGGGTTTTTAAAGTAACATCAACCCCAAATTTCTTATGAAGCTTGCTGGTGATAATTTCAATGTGAAGATCGCCCATTCCGGATGCTATGATCTCATGGGTTACCGTATCCTTATGAACCTCAAACGTGGGGTCCTCTTCGGTCAGCCGGGTGAGTCCGGTGCCTATTTTATCCTCATCGCCCTTGGCCTTCGGTTCAACCGCCAGTGAAAGTTTGGGCTTGGGGAAATGAATCGCTTCGAAGGTTATGGGTTTATCTTTATCGCATAGCGTATGACCGGTAAAAGTATCTTGTAATTTGGCGACTGCCCCGATATCCCCGGCGCCTAACTCTGAAACCGCTTCCTGGGTCTTGCCCTTAATGGCAAATAGTTGACCAATACGCTCCATAGCTCCTTTATTAGCATTAAAAACTTGGGAATCGGATTTGATCACTCCGGAGGACACCTTGAATATCGTCAATTTCCCCACAAACGGGTCGGCCATGGTCTTAAAGACCAGCGCAGAAAACGGCTCATTATCAGCGGGTTTACGTTTTTCCTCCCCTTTTGAATTAGGATTAATGCCCAACGCTTCTCCGCGATCGGCCGGGGAAGGTAGAAAATCCACGGATACATCCAATATATTCGGTATTCCAATCTGTTTTAGAGAAGAACATGCCAGTACCGGAATCAGTTTACCGCTAATCGTTCCTTTTCTGGCCCCAATCAATAACTCTTCCGCAGTCAATGTCTGACCATCCAAGTATTTGGTGAGTAAATCATCATCGGTTTCGGCTACGGCTTCCATCAGCATCGTTTTATATTCTTCAATCGCAGCAGCTAAATCGGCAGGTACTGGTTTCTCCGCCATTTTACCGCCTTCTACCATAAACGCTTTATTTTTCAGGATATCAACCACGCCCTGAAATTTATCCGCGGCGCCAATTGGGATTTGTACCGGAATAATATTATTGCCCAATTTCTCACGCAAGGCAGTTACAGCCCCATCAAAATCGGCATTTTCACGGTCCATCTTATTGACCACAATAATACGGGCTAAATTTTGTTCTTCTGCATAGCTCCAAGCTTTTTCAGTTCCGACTTCCACGCCGGAGACGGCACAAACCACGATACAGGCGGAGTCTGCTGCCCGAATTGCTCCTTTTATTTCGCCCACAAAATCGAAAAAACCCGGAGTATCAATTAAGTTAACCTTATGTTCTTTGTACTCTATAGGGGCGATTGCGGTAGAAATACTGATCTTCCTTTTAATCTCTTCCGGATCATGATCCATGGTTGAAGTTCCATCGTCGACTTTGCCGAAACGGTCAATCATCTTTGTTGAGAATAACATAGCTTCAGCCAACATTGTTTTTCCACAACCGCCGTGGCCTAACAGGACTAAATTACGAATTTGCTCTACCTTGAATTTCTTCAATAGATACCCTCCTTCATAATTATCCACACAGCTAAATCAACAATTAGATTATATTTTAGTGAACTATTGGTTAAATATTCGATTTAACTTATATTTTTCCTCCTTAAATAGAAATATTTTGAAGCAGGAATAAAAGCAAATAATCCTGCTATAATAAATAATAAGTTTTAAAGTTGGTCTTTTTGAGGCGGGATAAACCCTGAGAGTCCTTTGATTCCTGGATGGCTCTCCACAATGGGGAAGTTTGACGGAGAAAGCAGTTTTTCTGCAATACTCATCAGCGCCGGCGGGATAAATGTTGATCCTAACATTTATCTTTTAAAATGCATGCATGACTACCGCCTCAATGCCGACTTTTAGACTTTAGCCCGTCTAATTATCTTATAGGCGGGCTTTAAAAAAAGTTTATTGTCGATAAACTTCAGGTGTGACTAATTTGCACTTAAGCCGTTTAAACCCTCAATTAACTGTAACTTCTCATTCGTATTTTTAAAAGGAATCCCTTTACGTAAATCCGCCAGTTCCAATTGAGGCAAATCTTTAATATTAATAGCGGTTTTTTCTTGGATGGGGCCGGGTTTGTCCGGCGTCCCCATAATTACGGCAACATTTCCCTCACTAATCCCTAAGAATTGGTGCTCCCGACAGTTTGAACAATAATCATTAATTGTCATTCCATAGACATGTAAATGCCCTGAGATTCGTTTAAACCGGTAATTCCGGTTCTGAGCGGCTAGCGCTGCTTCTAAACTCTTTAAAGAAGTAAAAACATTTTTGGTAGTTTCAGTATGTCCACACAGAGTATAGGTTTTATCCAACTCCAATTTCCATTCCTCATTGGATAATAAGGTTGAAGTCATAATCCGTCTAACTATTTTATCAACTCCCGGTTGACGGCTGATGAAAAAAACTATAATGACTACGATGACACAAAGAATGGAAATACGGACCCAAGCTAAAGAAAATTTGACAACTTTCAAGTCAAGCCCTCCTCTGTTCAAGGGATAGCTTAACCAGATTTGGAAGAATTATAACCGGCCCCATAGGCTTCGGTAACTCTCCCAGTGACTTGCTTCTTTGAATATGCTTCATTAAAGTTGACCTAATTTTTCCATTTGTTTTGGCTTTTGGTCAAATTATTAATTTCCACTTATATATAACTATTATTTTAAAAAATCCTTATACATCATACTCGATTGAATACTGTTATTATTTTGATACTTGTTGCTCTGATATTTTTGGTACTCGCCTTCAATAGTGTGATAATAGATTTGACAAATCTCCACCATTGGATAAATCTTAATCGGCTGAATACAAAACATTTCCAAAGTCCAATATCCGTTAAAACCGACATCCCCGAACCCGGCCGTAACATGAATAAATAAACCCAATCTCCCTATAGACGACCTACCTTCCAACATCGGGACATATTTGTCGGTACTGGTATATTCAAAGGTACGCCCTAGATATAATTCACCCGGCCGCAGAATCAAACCTTCATCCGGGATGATAAGTTGCCTGGTGGGATTGGGCTTTTTCATATCAAGAAGAGTACATTCATACATCAATAATTGGTTATGAAGGCGCAGGTTGTAACTGTTAGGATTTAAAAGGTGCTCTTCAAAAGGCTCAATCGTAATCTCCCGACCAAGCCTTTTTTTAATCTCCAGACCCGATAAAATCATATATTTCCCCTTTTTTAATTATTGTTCGATCTATTATACAACATTTAGGAAAAAATTTAACCGGAGAAACAACGGTTCATATTTAATCAGTTAATGATTCCTGTATGCTATAATAGTGTATAATACTAATGGATTTTTTGGTGTTGTTTGTGTGATACAAATTGTAATACAAAGAGGACTCGATGAAATCATTTCGGCAATTACTGCAAAAATTACCTTCCGAATTTATCGGGCGCTTGCAGGCAGAGTATGAGCCCGGCAAGGCTGAAAAAATTATGAGCGGTATGATGACTGAACGACCGGTAACGTTGCGGGTAAACACCCTAAAAACCGATGTCCGGACCGTGATGAAAACTTTACAGGCTGATAATCTCAAATTTGAGAGAGTACTTTGGTATAATGATGCTCTAGTGCTTAAAACCGCCCGAGAAAATGAGATTGAGCGTCATCCTTTATATCAGAAAGGCCACATCTACTTGCAAAGCCTTTCCAGTATGATCCCGCCCCTAGTGCTCGATCCTAAACCGGGTCAACGGGTGCTGGATCTAACCGCGGCGCCGGGCAGTAAAAGTACTCAATTGGCCGCCTTGATGCAAAATCAAGGATTTATTCTAGCCAATGAAGTTAATGCTTTGCGGGTGGAACGGCTCAAATACAATATAGAGAAGCAAAGCGCTACCAGCATTGAGGTCCGGCATGGCGACGGCAAACACTTAGAGGAAACGTGGCACCAATATTTTGATGCGGTATTATTAGATGCTCCTTGTAGCGGTGAAGGTTTATTCCTAGCCTGCGACCCCAAAACCTATCGTTTTTGGAACCCCAAGAAAGTCCGGGAGTTAGCATCCGAACAAAAGAAGCTGTTACGGACCGCTCTTTGGGCTTTAAAACCGGGCGGGTGTTTAGTATATTCCACTTGTACGCTGGCAACCACTGAAAATGAATTGGTACTGGATTGGGCTTTCTCAAAATACGCTTCGGAATTAACAGCCGAATCGATTGGCCTTACGATATCCGGCTCCGAGTCGGGATTGGCAATCGGAGAATCCGGACATGAACATTGCCGGAAATATTTACGGATTTATCCGTCGCAGTTGATGGAGGGTTTTTTTGTGGCGAAATTGCGAAAGTTGAATCTCGAAAAGTGATGGATTTTATCTCTTTACCACGGACAGGAATCAAACGGTAACCTAATTCTGAACGGTAATCATTTTATTATCATTCAATCTTCTCAAATATTTTTTCTTTTTGGTTGTAATTGTATACCAAACCCGTTCCAATATCGTAATACCAGCCGTATATTTGCAGTAAACCTTGATTATACCGTTCTTCCACAAATGGATAGCTTAATAAATGATTCATTTGTTCGATAATGTTTTCCTGTTCGACCAGCCATTCCAAATCTTCGGTATTCCCCATATTGCGAACAATTATCTCCGCTTGGACCTTGGCATTCTTGACCAGATCAAGCCATTTCTTAGTATGAGGAATCTTTTTCAATTCAGTTTCCTCTAAAAAAAGTGCCTTGCATCCTCCACAATTGGAATGTCCGCAAATGACGATATTTTCTACATTTAATATTAAAATTGCATACTCAATTGCCGAGGTGGTAGCCAAATATTCCGAAGATGCCCGGTAATAAGGCACGACATTGGCGACATTCCGAATGACAAACAAATCTCCCGGAAGACTTTTGGTGATTAAATCAGGAACCACTCTGGAGTCCGAACAACCGATAAATAATGTATGGGGTTGTTGTGAGGTACTGAGCTGCTTAAAAAGTTCCTTATATTTTTCAAAATCATTTTTGCTAAACTCTCTAACCCCGTCAAAAAGTATTTTCAATCATAATTCTCCTTTGTTGGGAAATATTTTTTTGATCCGAAGACATTTGGTTTTGTTCTTGTTGATTCACTGATTTATATACAATTTCATACTTTTAATTCCCGCCTTCATCACCCATCTCCGTAAGGTATGATGATACATAAAAGGTGATTTTAAATTCTTTAACCAAACATTTTCGATTAATTGGAGGGTATTTCTTTTGTATACGCCATGCCATGATTCAATTCGATAAGAAAGAGCTTTGGAAAGCGCCAAAGCGCTTCGAAAAGCATAGCTTAACCCCTCTGCGGAACTTGGACTGATAAATCCCGCTGCTTCTCCTATTAATGCAACCCTGCCTTTACCGATAAAAATTTGGCCGGTATGCTCCGGACGAAATAGAAAAGTCCCATTCTTGCGTATACTCTGATTAAACTCAAATCCATACCTTTGTAATTTTGCTTTTAACAAATTGAATTTTTGGTGCGCATTGCTATTAGGATACAATGCCGATCCTAGGATCAGATAATTATCTTTAGGAATTGTCCATGAATAAAAATCGGTTATTGTTTTATCAAATATGGCTCCATAATAATTAACATTCTGAGTAGTTTCAAACCATTCCTGAATCGCTACATACTTTTTGGGTAGGATCTGCCCCGGGAAAGCACGCAGGCGAACTTTTGAAAAGGCTCCATCTGCTCCCACAATCAACTTGGTTTTCGCTTCATAATCTTTTCCGGCTTTAGAAAACTTAATATTTACATATTCAGTCGTTTCTTCATGTCCTCTGTAAATACTACCGTTAATTACTTCTACTCCGGATGGAATCATTGCTTCAAGCCATTTATCAAACTCTTCCCTATCTATATTGATATAATGACGTTGATAGTATCTTTCTAGTGAGTTATCGATATCAATGGTCCTAACTGCAAACATTTGGGGACTCGATATCACTGATTTGGGAACGCCTAAGCCAAATAAAGCCAACATTTTTTGGGCACCGGGAGCGATTAATCCGCCGCAACATTTTTGAGATCCGGAATATAGCGGTGCTTGAAATGTTCTTCTTTCCAAAAGCAAAACCTTATATTTTTGACCGATTAACCTTGCCAAAGTCGCCCCCGCCGGTCCTCCGCCAATGATTGCGATATCGTACATTTTTTACCTCCATATAACAATATCTCACCCCGGCCATACCTTGAAAACCGAACCCAAAATCCGGATGGCAAAAAAGAGCAGCCCCACACCAAGGACTCGGTCAAACCAGTGGCGGTAGCGGCCATAAACCCTGCGGAAGCGTAATGAGGTGATGATAAAAGAAAGCAAAATAAACCAGCCGCCAACCGCCATAATCGTCTCCAAACCATAGATCCAGCGTACCCACCCCGGAGTACCGGCGGTTAGAAATTGAGCAAAAATACTTAGAAAGAACAGTGGTGCTTTGGGATTTAGCAAATTGCATAGGAAGCCGTCCCTAAAACCTTCTCCAAAGTTCTTATCCCCCGAAAAGGCCTCCCCGGTTACACCATTATCTTCCTTGAGATCCGAGCCCCGAGACCGTAAGCCGTTCCATCCCAACCAAATAAGATAAGTGGCCCCCAATACCTGGATGAAACGGAACAATCCGGGTAACTTATGTAGAATGAGGGCAAATCCCAAAACCGTATAACTTACGTGAAATATTAATGCCGCAGCAATTCCAAAAGCGGTTGCCTTACCGGCCCGCCTGCCGAAACCGAGACTGTTTTTTAATACCACAACAAAGTCGGGGCCGGGAGAGATCCCTGCCAACAAACCGACCAGAAATACTTCAAAATACATAATTAATAAAGTCACCCGATTTCAATTGAAAGAAATTCTACAAATCACTTTGCATTCTTCGCCTTCTCACCATAGCGATTGTAATACACCTTTTCATACTGCAACTCATCTTGGGAATGAGCGGGTAAATCTTCAGCCGGGTAACCGATGGCGATCAACGAATCGACTCTCAAATGCTCCGGAATCTCCAAAACATCCCGGACAGACTCTTCTGCGGTTCGGGTAGAATCACACATTCGCTCCCGGATCTGGACCCAACAACTGCCCAATCCTAATGACTGGGCGGTTAATTGGATATAGGTAGCCGCAATCGAGCTATCCTCAATCCAAACATCGCAACGTTTCGGATCAGCACAGATCACGATTCCCAGCACTGCATTTTTCAGAAAAGCGGAACCGTACGGTTTGGAATTAGCCAGTTTTTCCAATATTCCTGCTTTGTCAATGACTACGAATTCCCAGGGCTTTAGCCCGCGGGAAGAAGGCGCCCTTAAGGCTGCTTCGATCAATACCGCGATTTTTTCGGGTTCGACGGGAGTCTTAAGAAACTTGCGGATGCTACGCCGCTTTTGGATTAAGGAAAGAGTCATCAGTACCTCCGAAGTATCAGATTGAATTTGGGGTCTCAATTATTATTGGTTAAAATATCTTTTTGCGATACACGATATCTCCCTTTCGCTACTAAATAATTATTATCCTGCTTTTGGACTTTTTTGGAACTAAACATTCTTTAATAAAAAGGAGAAACTGTTAATAAATAGAATTTAAAATTTAGAAATTAGATTTTATTCCTGGTTTCCCTAATTTTGTTTATTCAATCCGTCTCTAATAGTAAACGAGACTGAACCATAAATAGATAACAGATTTGAATGGAGGAATCCCAATGACTATTCCTGCCGATTTACAGGCGCTTTTCCTCAATGAAAATGAGATACCGGCCGAGTTTCAAATCAAAGCACCGGTTTGTCAAAGCGAATTCCTGATAAACGGGGAACTGCGTGAATGGGATGGCCCGGCTCAGGAAGTCTTCTCCCCGGTATATCTGCAAACGGCTTCCGGTTTAGCACCAAAATACCTGGGCAGCTACCCGCTACTCTCTACCGAAATCGTCCTGGAGGCTCTGAATGCAGCAGTTAAAGCCTATAACAACGGTAAAGGGACCTGGCCCACCATGCCGGTGGCGGAGCGTATTCACAGTATGCAAGAATTTGCTTACCGGATGAAAGCCGAAAAAGCGGAAGTTGTAAAACTGTTGATGTGGGAAATCGGGAAAAGCTATCAGGATTCGGCCAAGGAATTTGACCGGACGGTGGATTATATCTGCGCCACCATTCCAATATCATTTCACCTCTGATGACTTCCGGCAAAATTGATGTGCTGGCCTTCATCGGCACCAGTAAGATTGCGGATACCATCAAAAAACAGCATCCCAAGCCCCACCGCTTGCGTTCCGTCCTAGGATTAGACGCTAAAAATCCGGCTATTCTTTTACCTGATGCCGACCTCGACCTTGCGGTAAAAGAATGTCTGTTGGGGACTCTGTCATACAATGGACAGCGTTGCACCGCTTTAAAATTGTTGTTTGTCCACCAAAAAATCGCTGATGTCTTTTTGAGCAAATTTGCACAAGCGATTCGCGATTTAAATATGGGTATGCCCTGGAGTCCCGGTGTTCAGATCACGCCAATGCCCGAGGCAGATAAAACCGGATATTTGACTGAATTAGTAGCTGATGCTGTCAAATTGGGGGCCCGGGTTATCAATGAAGCGGGTGGAAAAACGGCTAAATCCCTCTTTTATCCGGCAGTGCTGTATCCGGTAAATGAACAAATGCGGGTTTACCATGAAGAGCAGTTTGGCCCGGTGATTCCGGTCATTCCCTTTACCGACCTTGAAATACCCATCCGTTATATCGAAGAATCCAATTACGGCCAGCAAGTAAGTATCTTCAGCAATAACCCTGATGAAATCGCCGCCCTGGTGGATCCTTTAGTTAACCAGGTCTCCCGGGTTAACATCAATAGCCAATGTCAACGTGGACCGGATATTTTTCCGTTTACCGGCCGTAAAGATTCGGCCGAAGGGACGTTATCCGTTTCCGACGCGTTGCGGGTCTTTTCCATCCGCACCCTGGTGGCAGCTAAGGAAAATGAAATCAATAAAGAGGTACTGGCAGGTATTGTGAAGGAACGGAAGTCAAACTTTTTGTCGACGGATTTTATATTTTGATTATATACTAGACCACGGGATTAATTAATAAACCGCCAATATCGGAGGCTTTTGGGTCGTTCCGGGCCGGATATTGCGAACCCAACAAACCGTGAACCAGTGTTTGTTTCAATTCTTCTTCCGGATAAAGCGGATGAATCACTATCCAAATGACCTCGGTTTTTCCCGCCGTTAATTTCCCAAATAAAACTGCCAGAATTTTGTCCTGCTTAATTAAAAGCAATAAATTGGGTAGATTCTCATCAATCTGTTCCTCACTCCATCCTTTACATTGCGCATGTAAAAGATGCCAGATGCCGTCCCTATCTTTAGGCTCGGCGCGTCGAATCGTGATTGCCTCAAAAGCCATTCTACTTCTCCTCCAAAAATGTTTGGTAAGTTCTCCATTTATTTAGTATAATTTATCATGGCGGAAGTGGTTTTCGTAGAGCCAATAATGTTTAATAATTATAGTACCACTTTTTAAAAGGAGATTTTCAATGCTCTGGTTATCCATTGACAAATTCAGCGATACATCATTGATAAGACAGATCTACCAGCAAATCCGCAGCCTGATTCTATCCAGTGAGTTGAAATCGGGTGAAAAACTCCCGGCCACCCGGGAATTGGCCACCCAAATTGGGGTATCGCGGAATGTGGTATTAGAAGCATATGAATTGCTGATTGCCGAAGGGTACTTGAATAGTTCACCGGGGTCGGGAACCTATGTAACGGAAGGAGTATATCTGGAGGAAGCCCCCAGCGCTAATCAACCACCCGCCGCTATTGACAAATCGGATTCTAAAAAGACGGCCTGGGTTGATTTTAAATCGGGTATACCCGCTCTTGAGCTTCTGCCGAGAAAAAAATGGAGTCAGCTGGAACAATCCGTTTGCCTGGATTCACCGGCTGCCACCTTTGGCTATGATCATCCCGAAGGTCGAATCGAGCTTCGGAGTGCTCTCTGCCGTTATCTCAAGAAAACCCGCGGCGTTGTCTGTGAGCCGGATCAAATTATCATAACCTGTGGCGCAGTTCAAGGCCTGTCCATTTTAGCCAAGGCAATACTGACCTCTGCCGGCTCTTACATTATCGAAGATCCAATTCATCGCGAAATCCGCAATATCTTTGCGGTCAACTGCAGTCATATTTTTCCGGTCCCAGTAGATGACTCTGGAATGGTGACCGATAGGTTGCCTCAAACTATCAAACCGGCATTGATTATGTTAACTCCCTCCCATCAATATCCACTGGGAGTGATTTTACCGGTTAAGCGGCGGATCGAGCTGATCCAGTATGCCCGTACTAAGGGATGCTATATTATCGAGGATGATTATGACAGTGAATTTCGCTATCAGGGACCGCCGGTCAGTTCGTTGCAAGGGCTGGCGCCGGAGCGGGTAATTTATATCGGTTCGTTCAGCAAGATACTCTTCCCTGCCCTGAGACTCGGTTATATGATTTTGCCCCCGGTTTTGGTTGAACCCTGTCGCGCCATAAAACACATCCAAGATAATCATGCGCCGATTTTAGCCCAATTGACCTTAGCCCGTTTCATTGAAGAAGGCTATTTGGAACGGCATATCGCCAAAATGAAGAAGATCTACCGCACTAAACGCGATCTATTGATAAATCAATTAAAAGCCGCCTTCCAAGACCAAATCAAGATCTCCATCTCCGGCGAATCCACCGGATTGCATTTGATTGCGGAATTTCCGGAAATCCTATTTGATAATGAAATGCAAGACAAAATAAAAAAAGCCGGGATCATTATTCACCCGGTAAGCGAACATACTTTGCAAGAAAACTGCCATCAAAGCAAAATTATCCTGGGCTACAGTCATTTGAGCCATCAAGAGATCGCCGCCGGAGTGGCGCGGTTAAAAGGTGCTTTAGAGCTTGTTATGTAAGGAGACTGGGGTAAGAATATAGGAGCTAGGAGCTAGGAAAAATTTAATGGTAGTCCAATAGAGCGTATCGTAATAAACGGCAATCAGAAATGGGGAAGATACGCTCTACTTAAGTAAAACGTTCACAATAATTAAGGGATTATTTAGAGAACATTTTACTATATAGGTTGAAATAAGTATGTTGAATGTTTAACTACAACTCACCCCCTGCGAACTTTTCTGCTTATTGTAACTCTTGAGCCATCCCCCTCTCTTTCGCGAAAGAGAGGGGGACCGAGGAGGTGAGTTGCCTTTAGACATCTTGATTTTGAAAGAAAA
>WSSedL1CaDRAFT_10000096_pt1 | contig 53946 bp, 40 predicted proteins | sample WetSurSL1Cattail_FD_9464 | JGI IMG/M metagenome (IMG submission 9464)
CGGCGTTAATACATGCCGCTACTATGGTAACCGCAGGCGTTTATATGGTTGCGCGATGTTCCATTATTTTTGCGTCGGCTCCTGCAATTATGACTCTTGTAGCCGTCGTTGGTTTGCTTACCGCATTTTTTGCCGCTACAGTGGGACTTGTACAAAATGACATCAAAAAAGTTTTAGCTTATTCAACTATCAGCCAGTTAGGCTATATGTTTCTTGCGCTTGGCGTAGGAGCTTTTTCAGCCGGAATATTCCACGTAATGACTCACGCATTCTTCAAAGCTCTTTTATTCTTAGGCGCGGGTTCTGTTATACACAGCATGCATGACGAACAGGACATGCGCAAGTACGGCGGACTGAAAAAATATATGCCTCATACTTACATTACTTTTGTTGTTGCCGCTCTTGCAATTTCCGGCATACCTCCTTTATCGGGTTTTTTCAGTAAAGATGAAATTCTCTGGAAAGCGTTTAGTTCCGGCGGTTTTGGATATTGGTTAGTAGGCGCGTTTACTGCTCTTATGACAGCATTTTATATGTTCAGACTGGTTACTCTTACTTTTGAAGGCAAACCAAGATTTGACGAACATAATGTGCATCCGCATGAATCGCCTAAAGTAATGACGATTCCTCTTATGATTTTAGCCGTCCTTTCTATAATAGGCGGATTTATTGGCATCCCTGAAATATTTTCAGGCGAACATGGCAATGTTTTTGAGAACTGGTTAGCTCCTTTATTTGCTCCGGCTCAAACTAAATTAATGACATATGGCAATCATTCAGCCTTTTTAGAAATACTTTTAATGGCTGTTTCTGTAATAGGAGCCGTATGCGCAATTCTTTTTGCAAGATATGTTTATCTTAAAAATATACGCATTGCAGGCAAAACGGTCAAAGCCTCAAAAGGCCTTTATACTTTGCTGTTAAACAAATATTATATTGACGAGCTTTATGAAGCTGTTTTTGTAAAACCAATCGGCAGATTTTCCGAAGCTTTTCTCTGGAAGATTAACGATAACAAAATTATTGACGGAGCCGTTAACGGAACAGCAAGTTTAGTATCGGTAATTTCAAATAACATAAGAAAAATTCAAACCGGCGTAGCTCAATTTTATGCATTAATTATGGTCGCAGGAATTGTAGCCGCTTTATTTTGGTTAATTATAAGTTTATAGAATATGGTAAACAATCAACTTTTATCTTACCTGCTTTTGACGCCTCTTATTGGAGGAGGACTCATCCTTTTTATGCCAAAAGCAAAAGAAAACGCAATACGCTATGCGGGGCTTTTTATTTCCCTAATAGCTTTTGTGATTTCGTTATTTTTGTATGCCGGGTTCGATCAGCATAACCCCGGTTTCCAGTTTACGCAAAAGTTTTTGTGGATTGATAACCTTAACATAAGTTATTTCGTAGGTATAGACGGAATATCTTTGCTGATGCTTTTATTAACCACTTTTCTTACGCCGCTTACGTTAATTTCTACCTGGAAGGGAGGAATTACAAAAAAAATTAAAGAGTTTACTTTCTTCATGCTGATGCTTGAAGTTGGAATGATTGGCGTTTTTATATCGTTAGATATGTTTTTGTTTTATATCTTCTGGGAAGCGATGCTTATACCAATGTACTTCATCATTGGCGTCTGGGGAGGCGAACAGAGAATATACGCTACAGTTAAGTTTTTTATTTACACAATGTTCGGCAGTTTGTTAATGCTTGTTGCAATAATATGGCTTGCCGTTTATGCGTCGGGTCCGTTGGGCATATTTACTACAAATCTTTTGGATTTATATAAAGTAGGTCCTAATGTTCCGCGCGATATTCAGAACTATATGTTCCTTGCATTTGCGTTTAGCTTTGCCATTAAAGTGCCTTTGTTTCCGTTGCACACATGGCTGCCGGACGCGCATACACAGGCTCCAACCGCAGGCAGCGTTATATTAGCAGGCGTATTGCTTAAAATGGGAACTTATGGTCTTATAAGATTTTGTCTGCCGCTTTTCCCTCAGGCAGCCGTTTACTTTGCGCCTTTCATTTCGATATTGGCAATAATAGGCATTATTTACGGCGCGTTAGTGGCTATGGTTCAAAAAGATATTAAGAGGCTTGTAGCTTATTCTTCAGTTTCTCACCTTGGTTTTGTGGTTCTTGGTATTTTTGCTCTTACGCAGGAGTCTGTTCAGGGCGCGGTCATTCAAATGGTAAACCACGGACTTTCAACGGGAGCCTTATTCCTTATTGTCGGAATGATTTACGAAAGAACTCATACAAGAGAAATTTCATTTTACGGCGGCATTGCTAAAATAGTTCCTATATTTTCGTTTGCCCTGATGTTTGCGTCGTTATCTTCGATGGGCTTGCCGGGGTTAAATGGTTTTGTGGGCGAGTTTTTAATTCTTATCGGCTCATTTAAATCGCCGGTATTAAACTCATGGTGGTATACAATATTTGCAGCGTCGGGAGTAATTTTTGCGGCAATATATCTGCTCTGGTTATACCAGCGGGTTGTATTTGGCGAAGTAAAAAATCCAAAATTGGAAAGTTTAACAGATTTAAGCCCTCGGGAAATGCTTATCTTAGTCCCGATATTCTTTTTTATCGTATGGATCGGAGTTTATCCAAGTACGTTCCTGAATATTTCAGCGGCTTCAAGCGGCAGAGTTATTGAACAGGTACTATATCCGTTAAGCTCTTTGGTTAAATGATGGATGTAATAAGGAAAGTTACAAAAATACTTCCTATTACTCTGTTTTTAATATTTATTGGTTTTCAAAGCGGCCTTTTGGCAAAAGGCGCGCAAAACGGCGCAACAGCGCAGGCTCCGGTTGTTCAGGCTGAACATGCCGCTAATGCTTTGCCTGATACGTTTATGGTTGTTCCGTTTATTTTGCTGTTAATAATGATAGCTACAGGACCGCTTCTTTATAAGAGGTTTTGGGAAAAGCATTATGTTAAAGTTTCGCTGTTATTAGCTTTCATTGTTATCAGTTATTATATGATTTTTTTAAACGACGCGGGTTCGGTTTTACATACAGCGTCGGAGTATATTTCGTTTATAGCTCTATTAAGTTCTTTATTTATTGTTTCTGGCGGTATTTTAATAAAAGTGGATAAAAAAGCTACTCCGGTTTTGAACGTGCTGTTCCTTTTTTTTGGCGCGGTCGTTTCAAATATAATTGGCACAACTGGAGCTTCCATGCTGTTGATACGCCCGTTTATTAAGATGAACCGGGGCAGAATAGCCCCTTATCATATTGTCTTTTTTATTTTTATCATTAGCAATATGGGGGGAGCCTTAACTCCAATTGGAGATCCGCCTTTGTTTTTGGGCTTTCTTAAAGGCGTCCCGTTTTTGTGGGTAATAGAAAACGTTTGGTATATCTGGCTGCCTGCAATAGCGCTGGCTTTAACTGCGTTTTATTTTTACGACGCGTCTAATAAAAAAGAAAGCGTTTCAAAAACAGAGTATACGGGCAAAGTTAAGATTAGCGGATATATAAATTTTGTTTACCTTGGCGTAATCATTCTTGCAGTGTTTATTGATCCGGGCGTTATATCGTGGGTTCCGTCTTTATCGCCTTTGCCTTTTGGTTTGCGCGAGGTTATAATGTTTGCCGTAAGTTTTGCGGCGTATAAAAAGGCTGACATTAAAATTCTGAAAGCCAACGAATTTGATTTTGAACCGATAAAAGAAGTGGCGTTTTTATTTATTGGAATTTTTGCAACCATGATACCGGCTTTACAGTTAATTGCTCACGAAGCCAAAGCCATGGGAACCAAGCTGGATGCAGGAATTTTTTATTGGTCGTCCGGAGCTTTATCGAGCGTTTTAGATAACGCGCCCACTTATCTCAACTTTTTAAGCGCTGAGATGGGCAAGTACGGGCTGAATGTAAATGTTAAAGCGGACGTTATAAATTTTGTTTTGAAAGATCCTCTTTATTTAAGAGCAGTTTCAGTAGGTTCGGTTTTCTTTGGAGCGTTTACGTATATAGGCAACGGTCCTAATTTTATGGTTAAGTCTATTAGCGAAAAAGCGGGTATTGAAATGCCAGGCTTTATGAGCTACATATTAAAATATTCGGTTATTATTCTTTTACCGCTATTTACAATAATTTGGTTATTATTTTTTTTCAATAGAGGCTGAGTATGAAAAGTTTAGACGAAGTTATTAAAAATAAATTAACCGGCTTATATTACAGAAACAGAATATTGCTGCCATTTACAGGCTACATTCTTAAAATAATGGTAGATGACGATATACTAACCGATTTTTCTATTGAAAACGGCAAAGTTGAAATAAACGAATATGAAGAATTTCTTGAACTGTATTTTCTTGAATATGAAGATTTAACGGAAGCGATTTCTAAGTTTGAATCAATTAAACTTGTAATTGTAGAAAAAGACAACGATATTTTTGATTTTGATAATCACAGAAAAATACTTTTATATCTGAATCAAAACCATCAGTTAAGTATTGAAGAAACTGACGAAGATATTTTATTTATTGAATAAATATTAGTATAAAAAATATGAATGAATTTTATTATATAATCCCTTTTATTATCCTTGCGGCGGGAATATTAATTTCTCTTGTTATAGAAATGTATTTTACTTCCAGCGAAAAAATCCTTCCCTGGTTTAGCATCCTTACATTTTTAGCCTCGGGTTTTTCTGCTTTGTTTCTGGTTAATAACGTAAAAGTCGTTTTTGAAAATATGCTTATGTCCGGAGGGAACGTAAACTTTTTTATATTTATTTTCAATCTTGGCGCGGCGTTAGTTACTCTGTTATCAATTGATTATATAAAGAAATATCATACTTATTACGGCGAGTATTATATACTGCTTATGTCTTCGGTTCTTGGAATGTCCCTTATGGCCGGGGCAAAAGACTTGATTGTAATATTTATGGGGCTAGAAATAATGTCCGTCTGTTTTTACGCTTTAGCTGGCATTAACAGAAACAAACTAAAAGCTAACGAAGCTTCGCTAAAATATTTTTTGCTTGGTTCGTTTGCAACCGGATTTTTAGTATATGGAATGGCGCTTGTTTACGGCTCCATGCAAAATACTTCGCTTGAATATTTATTTCTGAATTTTACTAAGTTTAATACAAATATCCTCTTTTTAGCTGGATTACTCTTTATCCTGTTCGGTCTATCGTTTAAGATAGCCGCATTTCCGTTTCATATGTGGGTTCCTGACGTTTATCAGGGTTCAGCCACTACTGTGTCGGCTTTAATGTCAACCGGCGGTAAGGCGGCTGCATTTAGCGCAATTATCGTATCATTCGCTTCTGTGCTTACGGTCGTAAACACAAATGTTTTTGCTCCGTATTTTGGCGCAATTGCCGTATTCTCTATGCTGTTTGGCAGTATTGTGGCTATAGCTCAAACGGATATTAAAAGGATGATGGCGTATTCTTCAATTGCTCATGCAGGTTATATGACTATTGGACTTGCTTCTGGGAATTCATACGGCGTATCCGGAATTATATTTTATTTAGCCGCTTACACTTTTATGAATATTGGCGCGTTTGGAATTATCTCTATTGTTGAAGGGAAAAACGATACTAACCTGACTATAAAGTCTTATGCAGGGCTGGCAAATAAAAAACCAATTCTTGCAGGGCTGCTTGCAATTATTATGTTTTCGCTTGCAGGGCTTCCTCCATTTGCAGGATTTTTTGGAAAGTACTATATTTTTATTGCCGCCGTTAAAGCAAAATTAACATGGCTGGCTATAGTCGGAGTAATTTCCAGCGCAATAAGCGTTTATTTTTACATAAGAATTATCGTTCTTATGTACTTCAAAGAATCTGAAGAAGATTTTGTAATTGAAAATTCCAACACTGGTTTATTGTCCGTTATAATAGCAGTTTTATTCGTAATATTACTTGGAATTGCGCCTAATTCGGTAATTAATTTAATTTCGTACTTCGCTAAGTAGCGGTTAGAACTATCAGGGAGATATATTTGTGATACCTTTATTTTTATCCTCTCAAATCAGGGAAGCGGATAATATTGCCGTTAATCAGGTTGGTTTCCCCGGAGTTATTCTTATGGAAAACGCTGCAATAGAAATATTTAATAATATAAAAAATTCATATCCCGGGTTTTCTCCCAGCGTTAAAATTGGCGTTATCTGCGGCAAAGGGAATAATGGCGGAGACGGTTTTGCCGTAGCAAGGCATTTCCTCAATAATGGAAACGAAGTAGTACTTCTTCATTTAAATAATATAGAAGAACTTACCGATGACGCTAACGCAAATTTTACGATACTTACTCAATATAAAATCCTTTCGCCAGTTAAATTAAAATTAAAAAAATTAAACTCAGCTAAAGATGTGCGACTGTTGGCCGACTGCGGAATTGTTATTGACGCTATTCTTGGCAGCGGAAGCGCTGGCGTTTTGAATCCTTTATTTACTAAAATAGTAGATGAGCTTAATTTGTTAAGCGGTTTTAAAGTCGCAATTGACATTCCCACCGGATTAGGCGCAAACACAGGTTATGGCGAGACTGTTTTTAACGCAGACGTTACGGTTACATTAGGCGAATTAAAAAGAGGATTGTTTTTTGCAGATGGATATAAATATTGCGGTAAAATTATAAAAGGAAATATCGGAATTCCTCCCGCTTTTTTCGATCAGTTTGAAGTTGACGATTATCTTATTGAGCCGGAAGACGCGCTATATTTTTTGCCTGTTAAAGGGAAAGCAATTAATAAGTACTCGTCAGGTAAAGTTTTGAATGTTTCCGGATCTGGGAAGTATTCCGGAGCGGCAATTCTTGCTTCAAAAGCCGCATTTAAAGCAGGCGCGGGAGCTCTGCTGTTAGCTTTCCCGCAAAGCGTTCGCAATCTGATTTCCAGAGGAACAGCCGAAATTGTTTTTGATTTCTATCCGGATAACGGCGAAGAATGCCTGACGGAAGAAGGAATTAAAAATCTTTCTGAAAAGATTAATTGGGCTGATTGCGTTTTAATCGGTCCGGGACTTGGGCGGTCTGATTCTACTGTTAATGCTGTCCGCTCTTATTTAAAGAGCAGAAAAAATAAAAGAACAATCATAGACGCTGACGCTATTTTTGCTATTGGTAAAAAAGAATATAAAAAATATGATTTAAGCGGAACTGTTCTTACTCCTCATATGGGAGAGTTTGCAAATCTGACAGGCGTTGAAGTTTCAGAAATTGAAAAAGATATTCTTAAATATGGCAAAGCGTTTGCCGAAGAAACCGGAGCGTTTCTTGTTTTGAAAGGCGCGCCGACAATTATTTTTAATCCGGATGGCGAAGCGTTTGTTAATGCGGCCGGAAATCCGGGCATGGCAAAGTTTGGAAGCGGAGACGCTTTAAGCGGAATTATTGCCGCATTTGCCGCCCAGAAAGAAAATACGGAAGAAGCGGTTATATCCGCAGTTTATTTGCATAGCCTTTCGGCCGATATGTTATTAAAACAGTACTCGGAATTTGGGTTTACTGCTACCAATATTATTGATAACTTTCCGAAATCTATAATATTTCTTAGGAACTCGTTTGTATAGACTAATAGAAAAACATAAAGCTCTTTTGGTTTATTTGCCTTTAGCGTTATATTGGGTTGTATTATTGATTCTGACTTCGCTTCCTGGAAAAGATGTGCCTAATACTAATATAAACGACAAAGTTGAACATTATTTAGCTTATTCAATATTGGCAATTTTATTGTGCTTTACGTTTGACTTTCAGAAAAAGATAAAATTTTTAGCCAAACAACCATATCTATTTAGCTTATTATTAGTCTCTTTTTACGGTTGTATTGACGAATTACATCAGTTATACATTCCCGGACGCTCATGCGACGTAAAAGACTGGCTTGCCGATACCTGCGGAGGACTGATGGGAATCGGGATAGTGCTCCTTATTAAGAGATTCAGTTCTAAAGTTGTAGCAGAACAATGATTCTAATTATTTTTAAATGAATTACATTTCAAATTGGCAAAAAGAAGTAAAAATATTATAAATAACAGGCAATATTTTGTCTTGTCAATTTACTTTTTGATAGTATTTGATTTGTTATTCCTTTATTTAGCTAAATATCTGAATCAAAAGCTTTCGATATTTGAATTCAAATTTTTTATCTTCGGCAATTTTCTAAATTTTCTTATCGCTCTTATTATTTTTGTCGGAGTTACGATTATATTTATTAAGAAAGACGCTTTCTATGAAAGGAAAAGATCGGCCTTATTGACGTTTCCTGCTGTTATTACGTTCTTTTTGCTTTTGGCTTTCTTTATGACGAAAATAAACCTGAATATTTCCAGCGGTTATTTTCTTCAGCAGCCCGTTAATAAGTTTGTAGTTGATTCGGTTTACTTTATATTCCTGGTATTACAGTTAATGTACTTATCTTATATCTGGATGTTGTTAATTGGCAGAACTGAATTTCTTGTTATACGCTCGTTGGTTAACGCATTTATATTGATTATTGGTTTTGTTGGTTTTGCTTTCTTTTATTCTATTTTTAGCATGCAGGATAAATATACAGGCGACGAAAATTTAACTAAAGCCGATGTAGCGGTGGTGTTTGGTTCGGCTGTATTTGCAGATAACAAACCGAGTCCCAGTCTTGCAAAGAGAGTAGAGAAAGCGGTTGATTTATACCAAAAGGGATATGTAAAGAAGATACAACTAACCGGAGGAAACGCTCCGGGAGAGCTATCCGAAGCTGAAGTCGGCTACAATGTAGTAAAACGTTTCCGGGTCGATTTGAAAGACGTTACAATGGAAAAAAAGACCTCTTCCACAACGGAACAGGTTCAGTTTATTAAACAGAACTTAGTAAAAAAAGATAAACCTAAGCAGATAATTGTTATTTCTGACGGTTTTCATTTGAACAGAATAAATGAGATATGTTATTTTAATAATATTCATCCGCAGTTAGTTCCTTCTGAACTTAAATTAAGCTGGGAAAAGAATATTTATTATAAGCTGAGAGAAAGCGTAGGGCTGATTTTTTTCTGGCTCTTCGCAATTTAGTTATTTAATAGTTAATTTTGTATTTGTAGTTATTATTTAGGTAGTTATTTGAAATGGCGCAATTATATAAACGTCGGATATTAAGAGAAAAAGTTCTTCAGATTTTATATGCTTATGAATTAAATAAGGATGGGCTTAACGCTTTAACCGAAGGAGTGATTTCTGATATCGCTTCTGAAAAGGAAAAAGAATTTGCACGTCTGTTAGTGTACCGCGTTCTTGGACATATAGATGAGTTAGACGAAAAGATAAATGAAAGAGTTGATAACTGGGAAATGGGCAGAATTGCAATTATTGATAAAATCTTGTTGAGAATCGGTATCTGCGAGCTTTTGTATTTCCCCGATATACCTCCAAAGGTATCTATAAACGAATCAATTGAAATAGCAAAAAATTTCAGCACCGCAAGCAGCGGTAAATTTATTAATGGTATACTTGACGCAATTCTTATTGAAATAAAAGAAAAAGGCGAGTTAAATAAAACAGGCAGAGGTCTGCTTGACGAATCTGTTTCTAAAACCAACACTGATGATGAATGAAAGAAAAAGGTAGAATATTTGTATGGAGTTTGTTCGACTTTGCAAATACTGCCTTCTCGGTTATAATCGTTACTGTAGTCTTTTCTAAATATTTTTCTAATTATGTGGCTTATGGCAATCATTCGCTTTGGGGAATTGCTGTAAGTATTTCTATGATTGCGGCCGCTTTGCTTAGCCCGCCGCTTGGAGCTATAGCCGATTTTTCCAGGAACCGCAAAAGGTTTTTGCTGCTGTTTACGCTTATTTCAATTATTTGTACCGCTTTAATGTTTTTTGTGAAGCAGGGGGACGTCCTCTTGGGCTTTACTCTCTTTGTATTGGCAAATATTGGCTTTGAGGGGGGGCTTGTGTTCTATGACGCCTTTTTGCCCAATATTACTGAAAAGAAAAACTACGGCAGAGTATCGGGATATGGTTTTGCAATGGGATATCTGGGAGCTCTAGCAATTTTACTTATCGCAATGGCTGTACTTCCTTCTTCTACCAGTCCAAATTACTATTTTTATGTTCGGCTTATGTTTGCAATAGCTGCATTGTTTTTTCTTATATTTGCCGCGCCGATATTTCTATTTATTAAAGAGCCTGAGTCCGGCGAGTATACAAGAGTATCCCTTTTAAAAAAGGGGATGTCCCGCAGCGCGCATACGTTCAAATCAATTTTTATAAAAAAAGAATACCCTGCAATTGCAAGATTTTTAATAGCGTTTTTTATATATAATGACGCAATAATTACCATAATTGCTTTTGCCGCTATTTTTATGTCGAATGTGCTTAAAATGAGCGATAACGAAATTATCCTCTTCTTTGTCGTAATGCAAAGTTCGGCTATCTTGGGCTCCGTGGTTTTCGGAATTATAGCGGATCATATTGGCCCTAAAAATACTATTGGTATTACGCTTGTTATTTGGATAGCGGTAGTTGTGGGCGCATTCTTTGTAAATTCAGTTTCGCAATTTTATGTCGTTGGGCTTTTGGCAGGAGTATCAATTGGCTCGTCGCAATCGTCAAGCAGAAGTCTTATGGCTTTATTAACTCCAAAGGAACGGGAAGCCGAATTTTTTGGTTTTTATGATGGGCTGTGCGGTAAAGCTTCGGCTATTATCGGTCCCTTTATTTATGGGATGATCTCTGATTTGTCTAACGACAGATTTGCATGTTTAGCGATGGGAGCATTCTTTTTGATTGGGCTGATTTTATTGCGGAATGTGCGCGTAGACAAAAATAATTCACAAATAGTTACATAAATACAGAAAAATATCATGATTATTAAAGACTGTGCTGTTTATAATGCCGATCCCAAACAAGGGCTGTCGGATATTCGCGTATTAAATGGAAAGATTTCCGAAATTGGTAAAAATCTCTCTTCGGAAGGAGAAACGATAATTGACGCGTCAGGTAAGACTGTAATTCCCGGAATAATTGAAGTCCATATTCAGGGAGCAGGCGGAGCCGATATTCTTGACGGAACGGAAGAAGCTTTAATTAAAATGGCCAAAACTTTAGCCAGGCTTGGAACTACAAGCTATCTTGGAACAACAGTTGTAAAACCTAAAGAGAATAACGCTCATCTGCGTTTTGCCAGGAAATATGTAAATAAAAAAACTGGAGGGGCTTATCTTTTAGGCTTCCATCTTGAAGGCCCTTTTATTAATCCAAAGAAAAAGGGGGGCTTGGATCCAAATAGTATTTATGATTCGTCTCCAGAAAAATTAGACGAAATTTATGAAGTCCTTGGCGATACTCTTAAAATGATGACAATAGCTCCTGAAATGCCTTGGAACCATGAGGCTATTAAATCATTGAGGGAACATAATGTTATCGCCTCCATTGCGCACTCAGACGCAACATATGACGAAGCTAAAAAAGGCATAGAGGTAGGCATTAACCACGTAACTCATATCTTTAACGCAATGCCTTCGCTTCTGCATAGAACTCCGGGACCTATTGCCGCTATATTTGAAAATAAAACCATTACGGCTCAAATTATTGGCGACGGGCATCATCTGCATCCAAGCATTGTAAAAACTATTTACCGCATGATTGGCGGCGATAGGTGTATTTGTATTACCGACGGTATGCAGGCTATGGGACTGCCGGAAGGAAAGTACGTTTATAACGGAAAAGAATATACTTCTAAAGACGGAGCCGCTAAATATGACGACGGCACTTTGATTGGGTCGACTATGAGTCTTTTGAATATTGCGTTTAAATTCCAGCAGTTTACAGGATGCACATTTGAAACCGCAATTAATACGGTTACAATTAATCCCGCCAAACTTTTGGGAATAGAAAAACAAAAAGGGCATATAGCCTCTGGGTTTGACGCAGATATTGTTATTATCGATAAGGACAATTCAGTCTTTACAACTATCATTGACGGCGAAGTAGTATATAAAAAATAATTTAATATTGTGGCGCGGACGTCTCGTCCGCGCATTGACAATTAATTTCAAATGATAATTTACATTTAGTGTGATATGTATTTACTTTCGTAAACTAAAAGATTGTCAAATTTCCGGAAGAAAGAACATCATATAAAAGAGCGGGGAGAATCGCTCGTTATTAATATGAAAACAAAAATTACAACTTTGGTCTTATTATTTTTATTCGCTTGCGTCGGTTTAGCGCAGGACAGCATAAAAACGGAAAAACTGAATAATTATAAAAATATATTGGGCAAATATCGACAAAATTTTGATGAGAAATCCAAAGAAGTTATTCGCATCGAAAAAGAAGTTAGTATAGGGAAAAATAAAAAACCGATAGTTAAAAACAGGACTTTTATAGCCAATGATACTTTATTTAAAATAATTGTAAAAGCTATTTATGAAGCATGTGAAATTGATCCAGTAGAACTGAGAAGAACTATAAATCAAGATCCTGAAAAAAACAAAAAAGAAATAAAAGAAGACGTCGCTAAAAATCAACAGATTGAAAAACCGTATGGATTAATAGAAGGCGCTTTTGAAGGCGAACTTAAAAAACATTTTTCTAATACTATCTATTTGTTAACAAGAATACCTGTCTATGTAAAAGCAAAAGTCTTATCTATAAGACAAATAGAAGAATATAATACTTTAGGCGGTCATTCAATACGATCTGATAAATATATAATAAGATTGCAAGCTGAAAAAGTAATTAAAGGGAAAATCCCTTTAATTGAACAGCCAGAATTTGAAGTGTACTATAGATATTGGGAACCTGTTTCAAAGGACTATATCGTTGGCAATAGCTATTTATTCCTAATATGGAATAGGGATGTAGACGATACTCCATGGCAATATGCCGTAGCAACATTTATTGATGAGCATGGTGGCAGACTCTTAGTTAAAAATAATATATTGTATGATGATTATAATATTTTTGGTTTAGGTAAAGAAGTTAAATGGACAGATTTTGTTAATGCAATAAATGATAAAATTTACAGAATTAAAAATTTGATGGATTATTAATCGGCAATAAAAAACAATTTGTAAGGGGCTGAAGATATTTAAATTTACAATTATAATAAATTATTAAAAATAAAAGGAAAAAAATGAAAAAACTCCTACTATTGACGGCTATATTATTATTAGGCATTTCTGCGAATGCGCAAAAATGGCAAAAAGTGGATTCTGTATTCGCTCCTATCGGGATAACAGTAAAATCATTTTCCGCTCCTGCGTTCGGCGATCTGAACGGAGATGGAAGTCCTGATCTGTTCCTTGGAACGATAGAAGACTATGCAACTTTTTATTATAACACAGGCACGTTTATAAATCCTCATTATACTAAAGACACAAACGTAACGCATCCGATTTATAAAGATGGCTATACTGGGACTAACAGTAATTATCCGGTGTTGGTCGATCTTGACGGCGACGGGGATTTGGATCTTGTTATTGGCGGATATAACGGTCTGCTTTTTTACAGAAACGTTGGCGATAAAACACATCCAGTATTTGAGAGCGATACGACTGTATTTGCTAACATCAACTCTTTAATTGGCAGCGACGGGAAACCTGCATTTGCAGACCTTGACGGCGATGGAGACCTTGACTTGTTAGTCGGCACAGGAGAGTCCTTAAGCGGCGGTCCTGAATCTGGATTAACGTTAGGGTTCAGAAATATTGGAACTAAAAGCGCGCCTATCTTTGCATTTGATAGCGCTCTAGTAGTTGGTCTTCCAAAATTTAGCTACAATTCTTATCCGGCTTTAGCCGATCTTGACGGCGACGGCAAGATCGATCTTCTTTTAGGAAGCGATGGAGGTTCATTAGCATATTATAAAAATACAGGCTCAAAAACTAATCCTGTATGGACTTCTACGAGCGGAGTTTTTGCTTCGGTTGAATCATCAACGTACTGGAAAAATCCAATCCTTTATGATATAGACGGCGACGGCGATCTTGACTTAATTTATGGAACTTCAAACGGACTTATTTATTTTTATCAGAATGTTGGAACTACGACTGCGCCAAAGTTTGCTAATGTAGCTTCATATTTTAAAGTAGTAAAATCTTCAGGCGCCGCTACTGTATCTTTTGGCGATTTTGATAATAACGGAACGCTCGATTTACTAAGCGGTTCAGCAGTTGGCAGTTTCCAGTATTTTGCAAATGGAGGCTCTAAAGCTCAGCCTGCATTAGCTTCTAAAACCGGAACTATTTCTTTGTTAAATCCTGCATCATATACTGCTCCTGTTTTTATTGATATAGATGGCGACGGCGATTTGGATATTGTCAGCGGTTCTTTAGGCGGTAAGCTTTATTGCTATCTAAATAATAAAGGCTCTTACACAGAAAACACTAAAATATTTGCTACTGTAAACAATAACTCAATTTACTTTAGCGCGCCTGCTTTTGGCGATATTAATGGCGATGGCAATATTGATTTGCTTGTAGGAGCCGAAACCAGCACGGATACGAAATTTTATCTGAATACCGGCAATAACACATTTGTGCAGAATGATACTATGTTTGCCGGAGTAACTTTCCCGAGTAATGCTCATCCTGTTTTTGTTGATGTAGACGGCGACGGAGATCTTGATCTTGTTATGGGTAATGGCTGGGGAGACGTTATTTATTATGAAAATACCGGAACAAAAACAAAACCAGTCTGGACGAAAAATGAAACTTTGTTTGCCGGAATATCTGTTCCTCAAAATTCTTTCCCAGGTTTTGCAGATCTTGACGGAGACGGGCGCAAGGACTTTATTTTAGGCGAGTATAATGGAAACTTCGCTTTCTATAAAAATCTGTTTGCTACTCCTGTTACTGCAGTAAAGGATAAACCTCAAGCGGCTATAACAAGCTATAAGCTTGAACAAAATTATCCGAACCCATTTAACCCAACGACTGTTATCAGATACCAGATACCGTCGAATTCGATGGTATCTATAAAAGTATTTGACGTATTAGGCAACGAAGTGCAGACTCTTGTTAACGAAGAAAAAAGTCAGGGTTCGTATCAGGTTCAGTTTAACGGCGCTGGTCTTGCAAGCGGCGTGTATTTTTATCAGTTAAAAGCAGGGGATAATGTTTATACTAAAAAGTTAATGTTATTAAAGTAAGAATTATATAATTGTGGCGCGGACGAGAGCGTCCGCGCTAATTATAAGAGTATCTAAACAAAAAATCGTTACAGTTAGTTTTTCTTAAACCTTTTCTTCTCTTCAGATGTCATTTTTTCGCAAGCGTATTGCATTATCAAACGCGGAGCGGTGTCTTTCCATTTTTCTAAAAAACATTCCGTTTCTCTTCTGTTAATTTTCCAGGCTTCGCGCAAAAACCATCCAGCACCCTGATGAACTTCGCGTTCTGCGTCGCTCATCAAAGGTTCAATTGCCGCTATGTAAGGGAGAACGTTTTTTGTGACCTTCATTGGCTTAATAAACGTAACAGGAACGCATCGCCTCTGAAATTTATAAGGGGATTTCAGCCATTTGATAAAATCATCTGTATTGGCAATATTTTGAGAAATAAATTTGGGGAGCATAAACATTCCAAGTATATCTGCATGCGCCCAGTTTGTAACGCCTTTTTCAAAGAAGCCCGCTATACTGTTAAACGTATCCATTGAGAATTGTTTGGAAAGGTTGTTTAATAACAATAAGCTCATAGAAATTTCTTCATACATTCCGCCATTTAAACTCATATTGATAATGTCGATTACGATAGGCGGGGTTAATTCTTTAAACTTGGATAGTTCTTTTACTTTTTCTCTTGTTTGAGCTGTAGTAAGGCCATAACCGACATAAGGCTCTTTAAAATAGCGCTGAGATTTTTTTACGTTTTCAGGGTCGGCATGTTCTACGCAGTAATTGCGCAATTCTTCAAAAATATCTTTTGAGGTCATAAAAAGTCCAATGAATAATTTTAAATAGGAAGAAGCGATTATAGAAGTAAAAATAATTAAGATGGGGAAATAATAAAAATGGAATTAAGAAGAAAAGCGGGACTGAAGAAAAAATCTCATACGAGGTATCTTTTGAGATGTAAAGGGAAGATAATCCCGCTTTATGAAAAAAATGCCGAAGCGGATAAAAAATAAAAGCAAGGTCCAAAGAAGAGAGGGTGCGCTTCTATACTGGACCTTACTTTTAGTGTGTATTGTTTTATCTATCGCTTAAACGCCTGCAACTCTTCTCTTGTATTCGGCTAAAGCTGCGTCTAATCTTTCTTTAGCAGTAGTATCGCCTGGAACATTGTGAGAAGGGTGAATATATAATTTAACTCCGCGGTCGGCTAATATTTCGCCAACTGTAGTAATTGTCATCCAAACCATGGAAATAAAAGCCATTGTAGATAGAGGACCTAATTTATCCTGATGATTCTTTACTACAACAGAAGCGTCTTCTGCCGGAGCGCAAGAATCGACTACGATATCGGCAATGTCAAAAATAGTCTTGCCTGAAGCGTGACGGGTTTGTTTGCCTTTAGCATTTGCCGCAGAACCATAAGCAATTACTTTCATTCCTCTTTTCTGAGCTTCAAGAGCGACGTCGATGTTTACGCTATTAATGCCGGTGTGAGAAAAAATCCACATAGTGTCTTTTTTATCAAAATCCCAGCTTTTCATAATTGCCTGACCGTAGCCTTCAACTCTTTCAAGGAATAAAAATTGATTAATACCCATTTCGCCAAAGATATGTGTGAAAAAAGTAAGAGGAAGTTCAACAATTGGATGGAAACCAACGAAACCGCCAATTCTTGGATACATTTCTTCGATAGGAATAGTTGCATGTCCGCAGCCAAAAGTGTGAACCCAGCGTCCAGCTTCAATAGAATCAGCCATTACTGTAGCTGCTTTTTTAATATTTTCCATTTGAGTAGATTCGATTTTACCCATAAGATTTCTGGCATTATCAAGCCATTCTGTCGCTAACATATAGTCTCCTGTTATATTTATGATTTTATTCGTACTGATATTCTTTTAATCGATATTGATAAAAGTAAGCTCATTATTAAAGCGCTTATAATTAATATAAGGGGGAGTTTTTGAGCTCCAACTGCTCCCACAAAGAAATTTATTAATGTGTTGCCAATCAACGCTATTGCAAGCGCGATGCTAAAAGCCGTGCCGGATAGATTGGAATAAAGCTCCGCTACAAAACCGAGTATTACCGGGAAGCCCGCCGCAAAACCGATGCCTATCAAAACTAATGCAATTACCGCCATTACAAAACTTGACGCTACGTACATAGTTATACCGCCCGCTAAAATAAAGGCGTAACAAATATACTGAACAGTCGCCGGTTTCATTTTCTTTAACGCTGAACCAAGAATTAATCTTGTTAACGTTAAAGCTATCACCTGTGACGAAAGAACAAAAAGAGCGTTGGCTTCAGAAATATTCAAACTGCCTTTAAGAAAGGAAGTCGTCCAGTTTCCAACAATTCCTTCCACGCCGCTTTCAAAGAAAAGTATGAAGCCTAACAGAAGCAAAGTTGAGTCTTTTATTAACGATAGACTTTGCTTGATAGGGAAGCCCTGCGCCTGTTTTGGAACAGGGAAGGCAATTATGCAAAAATATACAAGCGGAATAAGGACAAAAAATCCAATTCCTGAAATAATAGTTTCATAAGAAAATGTTTTTGAAAGCAAACCTAAAACAGCAGGCATCGAAATAGCGCCTATCCCAAAAAACACGCCTAGCAGGCTCAGGCTGGCTCCTTTAAATTCAGATGAAATATCTGCCGCTAAAGCGTTTGTGCCGCCGTTAAGACCGCCTCCTGCAACTCCTATGATGAAAAAAGAGATCTGAAGAATAAAAAAAACATTTGCCATTGCAATTGCTTCTATTCCTATAAAAACTAATGCAGAGCAGACGATCATAAATTTTTTATAGCCAAATCTGTCAACAATAGGGCCAAAGAATATAGAGCCGGCTAACATTCCAAATGGAAGCGACGAAGCCAAAGACCCGGCTGTAATTGCGTCGACCATAAATTTGGTTTTTATAAATGTGAAAATAGCGCCTAAGGAAAGAAATACGATGCCAAAAAGAAGCATTCCGATGCAAGCCGCGGCAAACACTAAATTTTTCTTATACATTTTTACTCTCGTTAATTTCTAAATAAAGGACTAAAATTTCAATGCTAAATAACCTGCTCCAAGCAGTCCGGCTTCGCTGCCGATTTCAGATACTTCTAATTCTACCTGGTTGATGCTGATTGGCTGAGCCCATTTCCGGGCTTCTGTCATAATGTCGTTCAAAAACTGTTTTGCCGGTCCAAATACGCCGCCGCCGAAAATAATTTTTTCCGGGTTAAAGAGGCTTACTAGGTTGGCTACCGTCATACCCCAGAACTGAACGCTTTGCGCTAAAACTTTTTTTGAAAGCGGATCGTCTTTTGCATATCCGTCAAAAACGTCGTAAGCCGTAATGAGGCTGATATCTTTATTTCTTAAAATTCCATCGTAATCTTTTTCGTTAGCAAGAAATTCCTTAGCTACTTTAGCTATGCCTTCGCCTGAAGCGTGGTATTCAAAACATCCGCAGCTTACATATTTATCTTCAAAAGGGCGGTCTAAAGCAAGCCAGCCAATAGCTCCGGCGATGTCGTTAGAGCCTCTTAAAATGGTTCCGTTGGTTAATATTCCTGCGCCGATGCCAGTGCCGACTGCTAAGAAAATAGCGTCGCTGCATCCTTTAGCTTTGCCCTGCCAGGCTTCGCCAAGTATATAGCAGGCGCGGTCGCTGTCAATTTTTACTTTAATTTTGTCGGAAGGCAAAATAGATTTAATTTCTTCTAATAAAGGATAATCGTCCCATCCCGGGATATTGGGCGCCCACACCTTGCCCGTTTTAGAGTAGCTAATTCCCGGGATGCAAACGCCTATCGATTCGACCTCAATATTTTCTTCTTTGGCGGTTTTAAAAAAATCTGATAGCATTTCCTTTACCAAAGCGCCGACATCTTTTCCTTGTCTGCCTTCAAGATGAAGAATGCTTTTCTTTTGGAAAGCTCCTTCAGCGTTGAAAATTGCGCCTGCCAGCTTTGTTCCTCCAAGATCTAACCCTATCACCGCCATATAATTTGCTCCTTAAGGATAATAAATTATTAAATGAATGGTGACAAATTAGATGTTGACTGGTAGAAATGTCAAGAATTAATTTGTTAGAAAAAAAAGGTTGACAATGGATAAATAAAATGGTATACTAAAAAGAGAGCTAAATTTTACCAAGAACTAATTGACCTGCTCCGAACAAACAAGCGTCCCGTCCCAATTTAGAACCAAGAAATTTTACATTTTGAATATTATTAGGCAGAGCCCATTTATTAGCTTCGTTCTTAATTTCCTCAAGAAAAATATTAGCGGGACCAAATAAAGGCCCTCCGAATACAATTATTTCCGGATTGAGAATACTAATTAAGTTAGCTAAAGCCATGCCCCACAGCTCGGTAAACTCTTTCATTACTTTTTTTACTATTGGGTCTTTTTGGTTATAGGCTTTTATAATAAGGTCGTAGGTTAATTCGTTAAGATTTTTGTTTCTAAAAAATCCGGCGTAATTTTCATGTTTGGCAATTGATCCTTTAGTAAGCTCTATTATTCCTTTCCCCGAAGCTCTGTTTTCAAAATATCCCCTTGCTTTGTATTCGTCTTTATAAGGCCTGTCCATTGCAAACCAGCCTATTGATCCTACGGCGTCGTTAAAACCGTGCAGCACTCTTCCGTCAATCAACATTCCAGCTCCAATTCCGTTGCCAGCAGACATGTAAATAGCGTTCTTACAGCCTTTGGCTACTCCAAGCCATGTTTCTCCAAGGATACAACAAGTGCGGTTGCTCGCAATTTTTACGCGGATGTTTTTGCCTTTTATTAAATCGCTTATATCCTGAAGCAGCGGATAGTTTTCCCATCCAGGAATATTAGGAGCCCAGACTGTGCCGGTTTTTGAGTAACTTATTCCAGGCACTGCTATCCCTACAGATTTTATTTGGATTGGATCGTTTGCATATACTGCTAAAAACTTTTTGATTTGTTTTTGAACTAATACGCTAATTTCAGCTCCTTTGAACTTACCTATCGGCGTTTCCTCTCTCTCAATTATTTTACCGGAAGTTCCAACTATTGCGTAAGTAACTAAAGCGCTTTCAATATTTATTGCAATTACAGCCATTTAATTCCTTTGTGGTTCAGATAAGAAAATATAAGCGTTCTAAAATTACAACTTTTCAGGATATTATCAAATTATTTTGTTAATAGCAAGTTATTTATTACGAAAAATATAATCTTGACTTACTTGACATTGACGAGCTAAGTTTGCAACAAATCTTAAAGTATAAATGATGGAGTTATTTATGAATAAAGTTTCTACGTTTCTAAATTGGCGCCTGATACTTTGTTGTTCATTGTTGTTCTTTCAGTTTATTCTGGCTGGCAATGGAAAGATTGCAGGCCGGATTATTGATAAGACCACAAAGGAGCCTTTACCGGCCGCTAATATTATCATTACGCATGAAATCGTTTCTGGGGGGCGAGAGATTAAATTAGACCAGGTTCTTGGAGCCGCTTCGGACGCTGATGGATATTATTTTATCCTTAACGTTCAACCGGGAGTCTATGTTCTAAAAGCCAGCATGATCGGATATAAATCGGGGACGCTTAAAAACGTCGTAGTTGAATCCGATAGAACAATCAACGCAGATTTTGAGATTTCATCCTCTTCTATGGAAGTTGGCGAAGTAGTCGTTACAGCTAAAAATGAAGTAGTGAAGAAAGACGTTTCCGGAACTCAGGAAGTAATTAGCACGGCAAGAATAGCCACGCTGCCTGTTACGCGCGTTGATGAGTTCATAGGTAAATTAAAAGGCGTTACGCTTGTAAGCGGCAATGACGGCAACGGTCTTAGCGTCCGCGGCGGCGCTATCAGAGAAACAGATATTCGTCTTGACGGAGCTTCTTTGCAGGATCCTCGTTCGGATAACTCGTATCTGTCGCTTAACTCAACTACCATTGACCAGATTCAGGTTATTACTGGCGGGTTTGAAGCCAAATACGGCGGTATACGTTCAGGTCTTATGAACATTACTACTAAAGAAGGACATAGAGACCGTTATACTGTTAATATTAAAGGGGACTTTACTCCTCCAAATCAAAAAAGGTATTTTGGAACTGATCCTTACGGCACAGACTCTTGGATTTATAAAGTTTATGCCGGACAGTACGCTTATACAGGAATAAAAACTAAAGCGGACTCAGCCGCTGTGCCGCGCGAATTTTGGAGTTTTAGAGGATGGAATAAAGATGGCGTTAAAACTCTTGATTCTGCCCAGAACAGAGAATTATGGTTATACCAACATCCTCAATATAAGTACGGCAATAAACCAGATTATTATTTTGAAGGAAGCGTTACTGGACCATTGCCGGGAGAAGGATTGCCTTTGATAGGCGAGTTTGCTGAAAGAACTACGTTTATGGTCGGTTTTAAATATGAAAATACCCAATTCGCTTTCCCTCTTGGGCCAAGAGATCATTACCTCGATTGGAATGCGCAGTTAAAACTTACTACAAAAACTTCTGACGATTCAAAGCTTTCGATAAACGGCATGTTTGCTAAAATTCAAACAAACAGCAGCGGCGGAAGCACTACTTATGGAGGCGCGTTAGTAGACCAAAGCACAAGTTTTGGCTTTCTTTCCGGTTCTGAAAGTTCAGTCAATACTCAGGGCGGTTTATTAGGCGGCACTGAAGGTTTGTTCCAGATGTATAACAAAAGCCGTTTCCAATATTATGATCAGAGATATGCATTAGGTGGAGCCAAGTACACAAAAACGCTATCGAAGAATTCATTTTATTCGATAAGCGCACAAGTTGGTTATACAGACCAGACTTTGAACCCATACATACTTGATACGACCAACCCAAGTAATAAAAAGATTTTTTATAGCGCTAAAACTAAAAAGTACTACACCTATTATAACACTCCTTCTGGAGGAAGCCCTGACGGTTCTACGAACCCATATGACGACGTTCTTGGCACGTTTCAGCTTGCAGGCGGATTGCAGCGCGCAGATTCTTCTTATAGCTGGGTAGGCGAAATAAAAGGCGAGTATGTCACTCAATTGGGCAGACATAATCAGGTTGAAACCGGTTTCTCTGCAAGACTTGAAGACCTCTATGTATATTCAGGTTCATGGTTGCAGGCAAAGGTCTCATACACTCCTGATTTATGGCAGTATTATAGAGTTACTCCTTTGACTCTTGGATATTATGCTCAGGATAAAATGGAATTTGAAGGAATGATTTTGAATGCAGGTTTGCGTTTAGACTGTTTCGATCCTATGAAAAAAGGTTATGAGATCGGTTTTCCTTCAAATTACACATACCGGGAATTGTATGATCAAATCTATCAAAATTTAGCCGGCGAATGGGGCGGCTATCAGAGATGGCTTGAATTCAGAGAAATGTTAGCCGATCCTTCCGGATGGCCAAGAACTAGTAATAATGTTCAGGTGCATTTGTCTCCTCGTTTAGGCGTATCGTTCCCTATTACCGAAGCGAGTAAAATTTATTTTAACTACGGAGTTTTTTATCAAAGACCGGCTACGTCATTTTTGTATAATCAATCGGTTGACATAGCTTCAATTACATTGCCGACTCCTGAACTTAAAATGCCAAGAACCACTTCATATGAATTCGGTTATGAACAAATGTTTTTATCGCAATTTGTATTTAACGTAACGGCTTATTATAAAGATTTACAGAATGAGCCTTTATCAAGAAAATATGTAAACTATGACGGCGATAATATATTAATTAAGTATTATCCTGACGCTTACAAAGATATACGAGGAGTAGAACTTAGACTTGAATTGCCTCAAAGCGATTTTGTTTCGTTCTATGCAATGTACGATTACATGCTGCAAAGCAAGGGTCAATCAGGTTTGTCCGTTATTTATGAAGATAAAGTTGACGCGGCAGATCAGCTAAGAGCGGCTAATCTTACAAATACCGAACCTATGCCGAGAGCTAATTTGAACCTAAACATATTTACTCCAAGCGATTTCGGACCAGAATGGCACGGAATTAAATGGCTTGGCGCATGGATGGGTAGTTTCTTGTTTGAATGGCAGTCTGGCGGAAGCGTTCTTTGGAATTCTGAAGAAACAGATGCAAAAAAGAGAATTTATGTAGACGCTGTTGATTATTGGAATTTAGATTTTAGAGGCGGTAAAACGTTTGAACTTCCTATTGGAACTTTGGAATTTACAGTTACAATCAAAAACTTAACAAACAATAAATGGTTGAATTTTGATAATATGACGACATCGCAATATGACGCTTATAAAAACTCGCTTAAACTGCCGTTCCAGGGCGGAAGCGATAAGTGGGGCCAATATAAATCTGACGACAATCATATAAAGGTCGGCTGGAATGAGTCTACCATATTCCTAAATCCGCGCAGAATTATTGTCGGCTTTAGGTTAAATATATAATTTATCATAACAGATTTATAAGCATTAAGTATTAAAAGGAATAAAAATTATGAAAAAAAATAGACTTAAATTTTATACGATGGTCTTCTTTCTTTTGCCATTTTGTTTGACTTTTGGTCAGGCTCTGGTCTATAATCCTAAGCCGATGAATTTGGATGTAAACAGAATTCAAATGAAGATGAGCAAAGTAAACGGCGAAGGAGGATTGGCTACTCAATTTAGCTGGATGCTGACGGGTACAAATCCGCAAACGACTGAAATATTTTATTGGCCAAGAGATAGATTTAGATCAAATATGCTATATCAGATTTACAGCCCTATTTGTCTTGACGAAAACGGAATACAAGACACTACCGGAACCAAATGGGCGATGGGCGTAAATGCAAGCGGCGTTGTTACAAATGCCGGAACTACCGATTGGGGCAGAGAAATAAGACGCTATCGTCCGCCGAACATTGTTGTAGACGGAGTTACAGTTACAGCTCCTTTTAACTGGTATGTCGATCGTTCTATTAAATCTGATATTATACTTGAATTTGAAGATGTGTGCGGACAATTTGGATTAAGAAACCACGTCCAAATTTATGCTTTTTCTAACCAAAACCATGGCGACTATTTCATCTGGAAATCGACTAACAGATTTACAGGCGAGTTAAGAGTGCCGCGTGAAGCATCTGGTAGAAAGAGATTGCCTGATCAAACAATTAAGTTTTACCTTCCATTGGCGTTTAGTTTTGGCCCCACAAAAGCGGGCGAGTATTATGTTAACGGCAGTTATGCTTATGAAGGCGAAGACGATCTTGATAGCTGGTTTAAAGGCAAATCTCAATATAGCGCTTCGGGCGCAAGAGATTCGTTATACGTTGGGTATTATTGGGATTCTTATAACACTGTCGGTAAACCATATGCAAACGGATCGTATGATAATACAGGCGATCCGGATAAGACTACAGGCGTTTTGCATTCTGCGCAAATTCCAGGATACGCTTTGCTTTATGCAAGTAAATCTCCGAACGATAATACCGACGACAGAACTCAGCCTTTTGCAATTACGCACGGCAGTATAAATGACGACTTCTGGGGACATAACAGCAAATATAAAGGTTTGTACTCCGGCACAGGCGACGGTAATAGAGGACAGTTTCCTCTTGACATAGTTTCATCGGGAGTTAAACCTCAGCCGGATAAAGGACCTATGCGTTTTATTACCGTTGGACCATATTCGCTTACTAAAAATGAAACTCAAAACAGATACGATTCTGTTACTACCGTTTATGCTGTAGGAGCAGGCTCTATTAGTACTGACGAAGCTGATTCCTGCGGAAGAAAATGGCTGCGCGGCGAAATTACAGATCAGCAGAAAAAAGACTGGATTATGCACGGAAGAGATTCTTTGTTCCAGACATTAGACAGAGCTAACTGGGCATGGAATAGAATATCAAAAGGATTATCAGTCCCTGCAGCTCCTGCTCCGCCTGATATCAACGTAGCTTCTGGTCCTGATAGAATTACTGTAACCTGGGGTTATCCAGACGCATCATATTTTAAAGACGCAGTAACTAACGTAGACGATTGGTATGCATGGCGCGTATATAGAAAAAAAGGCGCGCTGCTTTTTGACGATCCTCTTGATAAAGCAAGCGGAGCTAAATGGGAACTGATCTACGAAACTACCGATAGAAGCATTACTACTTATGTAGATAAAAATGTTGAGAGAGGCCAGGACTATTATTATGCGGTTACCGCTTTAGACGACGGCTCGCAAAATAATAATGAAATTGATAATGGACAAAAACTAGAAAGTTCCAGATATCAAACCTGTTCCGATTTGCCTGCGGTTTCATATAAACCGGGGTTAAATGTTTCCAATAAAGTTAGAGTTGTCCCTAATCCTGTTACCGTTGGAGCCGGAGCTTTAGGTTTTGCCGGCACGCCTGATAAAGTGCTATTTGTAAATCTACCGCTTCAGTGCACGCTCAGGATATTTACTGAAACAGGCGATTTGGTTACTAAAATTGATCACTATGGAACTGGCGATCATGAATGGAATCAAAGAACCAGCGACAATCAATATATTGCAAGCGGCATATACATATTAGTCGTTTCCGACGCGAAGGATATAAACGGGAAATCATTAGATAACCAATTTGTAAAATTCGTCGTCATCAGATGATGTTTGGCGGTATTTAACCAAGTGAAATTAATTTACTTTATTGGAGGTAATAATGTTAAAATTTTATAAAATAGCATTTTTATTTATACTTGCATTTGGGCTTAATATCAGCTCCAATGCTCAGATAACTAAAAAGGCGCAGGTAGGGTTTCGCTTTCTTGAAAATCCTGTTTCGGCTGAAGTTGTAGGCCGCGGCGAAACCGGCACTACTACTACATACAATTCAAACGGCATCTTCTGGAATCCGGCTCTTATCGGCAGAATTAAAACTACTGCCGATATCAGCCTTAACTATACCAATGGAATAGCCGATATTAATTATAACGCAGGCGCTGCTACTTATAGAGTCGGCAATTTTGGCGTAGTTGGCGTAAGCTTACTATCTATGGATTATGGCACATTTTACGGCACTCGCCGCGCTGTTAACGATAACGGTTATGTTGAAACCGGCGAATTTTCTCCTACGGCTTATTCGGCAGGAATAACTTTTGCGCAGGAAGTCAACGATCGTTTTTCTTACGGCGTTACTTTGAAATATGCTTATCAGAATCTTGGCTCAGCCTGGGTTGCTCCTGAAGGCGGCGATATTGCCGACGCAAGTCTTGCAATAAGCCAAAAGAAATACAAAACCGGCGGTCTTGCTGCCGATGTTGGCGCGCATTACGATTTTCAATATCATGGATTTTTATTCGCGGCTGTTCTACAGAATATTTCTCGCGAGTTTAACTATGAAGGCGAAAAATTTCCTATGCCGTTTTCTATTAATTTCGGTTTCTCTATGGAGCCGCTTTCGTTCTTTGACGGCTTGCTAGGGAATGACCATAAATTTGTCTTAGATCTTGAGTCGCGACATCCGCGCGATTTTGAACAAAAATTTAAAATCGGCGGAGAGTATAGCTTTATGAATACTTTTTTTGCAAGAGCCGGTTATATGCAGGGCTATGATGAAAGAGGGCTTACTGCAGGGCTTGGAATAAACTATAAAGTATCGGACGTCCCTTTGAGAATTGACTATGCTTATCTTCCATTTGGAATATTTGGAGGAGTTCATTTCCTTTCTCTTAGCATTAGCTATAAGTAAAAAATTCTCTCTTACATGAACACAACAGAGGCGGCTTAAATAAACGAAGTCGTCTCTGTATTTTTTTTTATTAAATTGTGATTTTATAAATGTTTATTTAGGCGTAATATGTTAAAAGTTTTTTCTTTTTTTTTATTTATAAATTTTGTCGTTTTAGCTCAAACTAGCTGGATAAGAATTAACCAGCTTGGTTATCTTCCAAATTCTAAAAAAGTCGCCGTATTAGTAAGTAAAGAAATTTTAAACCCAAAGTTTTTTACGGTAAAAAATGCAGCTACAAACGAAGTGGTTTTTGAATCTGCAAAAATCGAATCTTTTGGAAAATATACTGCGTTTAATTCTTCTTTCCGTTTAGATTTTAGTAAAGTAAATAAAAAAGGGGAATATTATTTAACTGCCGATAATATTAAATCGCCTGTATTTAAGATCTCTAACGACGTTTATGACGGAACGGCGGATTTCCTTTTACAGTATATGCGTCAGCAGCAAAGCGGTTACAATCCATTTTTAAAAGACTCATGCCATACTCATGACGGTTTTATTATATACCATCCAAAGCTTGATTCGACCTATATCGACGCAAAGGGCGGCTGGCATGACGCTTCCGATTATTTGCAGTATGTCACAACTTCCGCTACTGCTACTTATCAAATGCTGTTTGCGTACCTTAATAATCCTTCTTCTTTTAAGGATGAATATGATAAAGACGGAAACAAAGGAGCTAACGGAATACCCGATATTCTTGACGAGGCTAAGTGGGGACTCGATTGGCTTGTTAAAATGAATCCTGAAAATGAAGTGATGTTTAACCAGATTGCAGACGACAGAGATCATTATCTCTATGATCTTCCAACAGTAGACTCAATTAATTATGGAAAGGGTTTGGAGCGTCCGGTTTATTTTTGCAACGGCAAACCTCAGGGAGTATTTAAATATAAAAATAGAACTACAGGAATTGCTTCTACGGCTGCTAAATACGCTTCGGCATTTTCTCTTGGAGCTGAATTATTAAAAAAATATTATCCTGAGTTTTCTGAAAAAATAAAAACTAAGGCTGTGGAAGCGTACAATTGGGGTTTGAAAAATCCAGGCATTTGCCAGACTGCTCCATGCAAAGGCCCCTATTTTTATGAAGAAGATAATTGGACTGACGATATGGAACTTGCGGCGGCTCAGCTTTATAAAATTACCGCCAATAAAAAATATCTTGAGGACGCGGTAAAATTCGGCAGAGAAGAAAAAACTACTCCCTGGATGGGAGCCGATACGGCAAGGCATTACCAATGGTATCCGTTTATAAATCTTGGACATTATTTAATAGCTGCTGAAAAAAAATCTAAAGCTTCGCCTGAATTTATCAGCTATTTAAAATCAGGAATAGAAAAAGTTTATCAGAGAGGAAAAAATAATCCTTTCCAGATTGGCGTTCCTTTTATATGGTGCTCAAATAATTTAGTTTCCGCAATGGTTACGCAGACTCATCTTTATAATACTATTACTAAAGATAAAAAATATGTGGAAATGGAAGCGGCTTTGCGCGACTGGCTTTTGGGCTGTAATCCGTGGGGCACAAGTATGATTATCGGACTTCCTAAAGCCGGAACATGCCCAAGAGATCCGCATTCGGGTTTTACGCTTAATAACAGATATGAAATAAACGGAGGACTTGTAGACGGTCCTGTTTATGGAACAATTTACAGAAAACTTATCGGCATTGTTTTGCATAGAGAAGATAAGTTCAAAGAATTCCAGTCTTCTTATTTTGTCTACCATGACGATTACGGCGACTATTCAACAAACGAACCGACTATGGACGGAACAGCAGGATTAACCTATTACCTTTCAGCGTTACAGAAAGAAGGAACTAAATGAAAAAGAAAATTATCTTTATAATTTGTATAGTATTATTATCGGTTTCTGTTAGTAAATTATATTCCCAAAAAATAGCTGGGTTTAGAGCTTCGAGGATTTTACAAAGTTATCCTAACCGGCAGTTCCCATCGGCTGATTACTGGGCGAACGTAGGCGAAAGCATTTCTAAGAAATTTACCGGTTTTAATCCTGGCGGCGTATGGATAGTAAGTCTTTGCCTAGATGATGGCGATACTCAGTTTGGTTTTCCTTCTGATGGGATGTCAATTCCAAACGTTGAATTTATAAGCGTCGATTGGAATGAAGACTATCTGACAAAATTTGATAAGGAAGGAGTTAAAGTCTGGCTTCAGGTTGAGCCGGGCGCGGCAAACGTTGATACGCTTATTGACGTAGTCTTAAATAGATATAAAAAACATTCATGCGTTGCAGGATTTGGAATTGACGTAGAGTGGCTTGACGGAATTAAAGTTAGCGGAGGCCGATATGTAAATGACGCCGAAGCTCAAAGATGGGAAGCGAAAGTTAAGGCTGTGGATAGCAGCTATACGTTGTTCCTTAAACATTATAGTCCTAAATGGATGCCGCCAGTTTATCGCGGAAGTATTTTGTTTGTAGACGACAGCCAGGGATTTACAAGTTATAATGAAATAATTTCTGAATTCAAAGCATGGGGAAATAAATTCCCAAAAAATAATGTAGCTTTCCAATTTGGGTATGCCGCCGATAAATCAATATGGAGCAAATATTCAGATCCGATGCTGCAAATAGGCGGCGATCTGATTAAGCAGATTCCTAATTGTGCCGCATTGTTTTGGGTCGATTTTACAATCACGCAGTTGTTCCCGGTAACCGCCGTAAATAACAACAATCGGGAAAATTTTAGTTTTAAATTAAATCAAAACTATCCTAATCCTTTTAATCCTTCAACTATTATCAGCTACGAACTGAAAGAGAAAACAAACGTGTCTTTAAAGATTTATGACATGCTTGGCCGTGAACTTATTACTCTTGTCAACGGAGAACAAAACGCAGGATTGTACGAAATTTCTTTTGCAAATAATAGTAATAAATTAGCCAGCGGGACTTATATTTACAGATTAGTTTCGAAAAATTTTTCGGAATCAAAGAAATTCACGATTTTAAAGTAAATTATTCAGGGAAATTTTATGATTAAAAGATTTTTTTCGTGTATAATGTTTCTTTCTCTTATCAGCCTTGTTTTTTCAACGTCTTTATATTCTAAAGAAACTACAGGCTCGTCGCAAAACCTAACTAAAGGATGGTTCATTCAATCATCGGAAAAGGCAGGCGATAAAGGGGACGTTATTTCAAGTTCAGGATATTCAACAAAAAGCTGGATTCCAGCTACAATTCCCTCTACAGTAATGGGAACTTTAGTTAAGAACAAAATTTATAAAAATTTATATGTGGGTAAAAACCTCCTTACAGTTCCAAAAGAACAATTTGAAAAATCGTGGTGGTTTAGAACAGAGTTCAAAATTGCTTCTCCAAATACTACAACCACTCTTCAATTTAATGGAATAATTTATCGCGCAAATATTTGGTTTAATGGTAAACTTATTGCTGATTCCGGAACTGTGTTTGGTTCATACAGACAGTTTGAATTTAACGTTTCTAATTTAGTTTCAGCCAAAGGGAAGAATACTCTTGCCGTTGAAATATTCCCTGCAAAGCCGGGCGAACCAAACGTCGGTTTTGTCGATTGGAATCCTAAAGCTCCGGATAATAACATGGGTCTTTGGAGAGAAGTTAAAGTGAAAACTTCAGGCGACGTTTCTTTACGATTTCCTTTTGTTAAAAGTAAAGTAGAACTTGAAGGTTATAAAACTGCCGATCTTATTATTACAGCAGAGCTGAAAAATAATACCGATAAAAAAGTTGAAGGCGAACTTTCCGGTAAAATTGAAGCGATTAAGTTTTCTAAAAAAGTTACGCTGGAACCTAACGAATCTAAACTGGTTACGTTAGATGCAAATGAATTCAGCCAGCTGAGAATAAATAATCCACGCCTGTGGTGGACGTTCGATTATGGCAAACCGGAATTGTATAATCTCTCTCTACAGTTTAAAGAATCTAATAAAATATCCGACGAAAGTTTTACTACTTTTGGCATAAGAGAAATATCGGATTATTTTAATGAAGAAGGCGGCAGAGGGTATAAATTAAACGGAAAAAAGATTTTAATCCGCGGCGGCGGATGGGCTGACGATTTATTCTTAAATCAGTCTCTTCCAAATTTAAAAACGCAGATTGAATACGCTAAGCATATAAACCTTAATACAATCCGTCTGGAAGGCATTTGGGGCAATGATGAAACGCTTTTTAATCTTTGCGATCAGAACGGAATATTCCTGATGGTTGGATGGAGCTGCCAATGGGAATGGGACAAATTATTAGGGAAAAAATGCGATAACTTTGGCGGCATCTCTACTCCTGATGAAATGAAATTAATCTCGCAATCGTGGAAAGATCAAATCAAATGGTTGAGAAATCATCCTTCAATATTTGTATGGATGTACGGCAGCGATTTAATTCCTCGTCCTGAACTTGAAAAAATGTATCAGGCAACATTAAAAGAAGACGACCCGTCTCGTCCATATCTTCAGTCGGCATCTGTAAAGACTAGTTCTGTAACTGGTAAAACAGGCGTAAAGATGAACGGCCCTTACGATTATGTTCCTCCGATCTATTGGTTTACCGATACAGTAAACGGCGGAGCGTTTGGATTTAATACCGAAACGAGTCCTGGCCCGCAAGTGCCGCCAATGGAAAGCATACGCAAGATGTTCCCTAAAGATCATCTCTGGCCAATTGATTCAGTATGGTTCTATCATTGCGGCGGAAATGTTTTTAATTCTTTAGCCCGCTACAACGAAGCTATGGATAATAGATTAGGCAAACCGGCCGGACTTCAGGAATACCTTGATAAAGCACAGTACCTTAATTACGAAGGGATGCGCGCAATGTATGAAGCTTTTGGCGCAAACAAATATAAAGCTACCGGCATTATTCAGTGGATGTATAACTCAGCCTGGCCAAAACTTTGGTGGCAATTATATGATTATTACTTAATGCCAAACGGCGCGTTTTATGGAGCAAAGAAGGCCAGCGAACCGTTACACATACAGTATAACCCAGGTAAAAATGAAGTAGAAATTGTAAACAATACGCTTAATGCTGAAAAAAATGTCGCAAGCATGGTATCAATTTATGATTTCTCTATGAAACGGGTTTTCAGTACTCAGATTATTTGCAACTCGGACGCAAATTCAGCGAAAAGTATTTTGAAAATCCCTGAACTGAAATTAACTGATAAAGTTTATTTTATTGATCTGAAGCTTTATTATTTCAATACTAAAAAATTAATCGGATCAAATTTTTATGCTTTGCCTACCGTTAATGATTCTCTTGATTTGGCAAAGACTACCTGGTATACTACTCCGCTTAAGCAATTTGCTGATCTGAAAGATTTGAATAAACTTGAAAAAGTAAAAGTTAATACCAAGTTCTACCTGAAAGAAGAAAAAGATAAAGTGATTTTTGCAGTAGACCTAAAAAATCCGACTGATAAATTAGCATTTAATATAGAACTGCTTATTACTAAAGGCCCTAAAGGAGAGTCGGTACTGCCAGTATTCTTAGAGGATAATTATATTTCTTTACTTCCGAATGAAGAGAAAATAATCAATGGCTATGTCTACAAGTCTGATCTTGGCGGCAAAGCTCCTGCTCTTAAAATTAACGGTTGGAATTTAAAATAAGGAAACTTTAAAAATGAAAAGAAATTATTTTATCGTTGGGCTTATCTTCTTGATTTTCTTTGTTATTTCGTTTCTTACGAATATACTGGGTCCGCTTATTCCTGATATTCTTACAAGTTTTAAACTAAGCTTAACTCTTGTAGCTCTGCTGCCATTTGCTTTTTTTATAGCATATGGCGTAATGTCAATTCCTGCGGGGATATTGGTTGAAAAATACAAAGAGAAAAAAGTAATGTTTGTAGCCTTCTTGGTTTCTGCAATTGGAGCTCTGATATTTTCTTTGTTCCCTTATTATCACGTAGCTATCGGCTCGCTTTTTTTAATTGGATGCGGCATGGCAATGCTTCAGGTTGCAATTAATCCTTTGTTAAGAGTGGCCGGAGGCGAAGAAAACTTTGCGTTTAATTCCGTAATGGCGCAGGTTGTATTTGGAGCGGCTTCGTTTATCAGCCCTTATGTTTATTCTTATTTAGTAACAAACCTAAATGATAAAACCGCGGAGAAAAATTTAGTTATAAAAATATTTGCAAGCATTGTTCCGGCTAATCTACCATGGGTATCGTTATATTGGGTATTTAGCGCAGTATCATTGCTTATGGTGTTTGTTATATTTGTTGCAAAGTTTCCGATAGTTATTCTTCAAGAGGATGAAAAAGCTGGGGCTTGGGAGACGCATAAAAATCTGTTTAAGGAAAAAACAGTTATCCTATTCTTTATCGGAGTATTTGCTTATGTAGGCACTGAACAGGGAACAGCAAACTGGATTTCTCAATTTTTGTACACGTACCACGGTTACAGTCCTGAAATTGTCGGAGCTAAAATTGTAAGCTGGTTCTGGGGCTTGTTGACTGCCGGCTGCTTACTAGGTTTAGTACTACTGAAGTTTTATGACAGCAGAAAAATACTAATCGGCTTTGTTGTTTCCGCAATTATATGCCTTACGTTTGCTCTTTTTGGTTCTGGTCCAGTAGCGTTAATCGCTTTTCCTATGGTTGGTTTTTCAGCCTCAGTAATGTGGTCTATAGTATTTTCGCTTGCGCTAAATTCTGTTGATAAGCATCACGGTTCATTTTCAGGAATTCTTTGCACGGCTATTATTGGAGGCGCAATAGTTCCTTTGGTCATCGGCTGGTTAGGCGACGTATTCGGATTAAGGCAGGGAATGTTCTTCCTGTATCTTACTTTGGGATACATCCTAAGCATAGGAATTTGGGCAAAGCCAATTATAAATAACGAAACTATTTCATCAAAAAATAAAAAAGAAAATAAATAAATATGGAAATCCTTGGCGTTGATTTAGGCGGCACGAATATCAGAGTCGGTCAGGTTGAAGATGAAACATTGAAGAAAATTGTTTCGTCGCCGATTCATTCAAAAGAAAAAGAAGAAGACGTTTTAAATATTCTTTTCAGTTTAATCGATCAGGTAATTTCTCCTTCTGTAAAAGGGATAGGGATCGGAGTTCCAAGCGTGGTCGATACAAAAAAAGGAATCGTTTTTGAAGTTCAAAATATTCCTTGCTGGAAGGAAGTTCACTTAAAAGATATATTAGAAGCAAAATATAAAGTCCCAGTTTATGTAAACAACGACGCAAATTGTTTTGCCGTAGGCGAAAAATATTTTGGCAAAGGTAAAAACTATGACGACATAGTCGGTCTTATTATGGGCACTGGACTAGGCGCAGGACTGATTATTAACGGTAGTTTGTACTCCGGTAAAAATTGCGGCGCAGGCGAATTTGGAATGATCCCTTATCTTGGTCAAAACTACGAGTATTATTGCAGCGGTCAGTTTTTTAGCAACGTATCAAAACTAAGCGGTTCTGAAGCATCTGAAAAAGCCGCTCATGGAGATAAAGAAGCTCTTGTTCTGCTAAACCATTTAGGCGAGCATATAGGCGAAGCTATAAAAACTATCCTGTTCGCAGTTGATCCTGAGATAATCATATTAGGCGGTTCTGTTAGCAAATCTTTTGAATTTTTTAAAGATTCAATGTGGGAGCGGATTAATACTTTTGCATTTCCAATGAATCTTAAAAATTTAAAAATTGTTCCTTCCGAAGTTGATCAGGTTGCAATACTCGGCGCTGCTGCGCTATATTTAGACGCAATCAACAACTAACGAACTACGCTTGAGTCGGTTAAATAGTTAAGAGGCGGAATACAAAGTTTTATCGTATTCCGCCCGCTTAATAAAAAAAATAATTTACGCAGATTCATAACACAATTAAAAATGATCAAAGTATATAAAGACTTTATCCCCGCTGTATCAGTCATCACCGCTTCTTTCAATAGAGCCGAATTGCTAAAGCGATGCATAAGCTCGTTGTTGAATCAAACATTTACTTCATGGGAGCTGATATTGGTCGACGATGGCGGCAACGATGCAACTTTTGAAATGATGAACGAGTATCTTTCCGCTTACGAAAACATTCGCTATATAAAACACAAAAATCGAAAATTAGCCTTAACGCGCAACGCAGGCATCCTTAGTTCAGTCGGCGCTTATATAACTTTTTTAGATAGCGACGACGAATATAAAAAAGAACATCTGCAATTAAGGTATGACTATATGCAGGCGCATCCCAAAGTTGATTTAGTTTATGGCGAAGTTGAAATTATAGGCTCGCCTTACGTTAAAGACAAAAATGATATGAGTAAAGAAATCCATTTGAAGGACTGCGTTATTGGCGGCTCTTTTTTTGGAAAGAGGGAGGTATTTACTCAGTTAGGCGGATTTAAAAATATTCCTTACAGCGAAGACTCGGAGCTTTTTGAAAGAGCTCAAAAAAAATTTAATATCGAAAAAGTCAATTTCCCAACTTATATCTATTACCGCGATTCCCCTGACGGAATCTGTAATAATTTATAAAATCATGCAATAAATAAATGGAGACAAATCTATGACGACAAAAAACACAGTGAAATTCTTCCTCTTATTAGTCTCGTTTTTATTCATTTCTCAGGATATATATTCTCAAAATTGTATCAGAGTAAACCAGCTTGGTTATACTGAGAAGTCAATAAAAACAGCCGTATTCGGTTGCAAAACAGACGTTACCGTTAATGAATTTGCTATCTGCGACGCATTAACCAATCAAACGGTTTATACTTCTAATAAGATTAAAGAATATGGTCAATATGGCCCTTTTGTTAAAAGCTACAGACTCGATTTTTCGAAGTTTACTTCAAAAGGCGCATATTATATTAAGGCAAACGGAATTGTTTCTCCTAACTTCCGTATATCAAACGACGTTTACAACGGAACTGCGGATTTTATTCTTAATTACATGCGCCAACAGCAGAGCGGTTATAACCCTTTCTTAAAGGACTCGTGCCATACTCACGACGGTTATATAATTTATCATCCGACTCTTGACTCAACTTATATTGACGTTAAAGGCGGATGGCATGACGCTACTGATTATCTTCAGTATGTAACTACTTCTGCAAATGCAGTGTTTCAGCTTTTATTTGCTTACGAGCAAAATCCAACCGCGTTTGGCGATAAATATGATAAAGACGGAAATCCAAAACCAAACGGAATACCAGATGTTTTGGACGAAGCTAAATGGGGGCTCGACTGGCTTGTAAAAATGAATCCAGAAAAAAATGTTATGTTTAACCAATTAGCCGACGACCGCGATCATAGAGGCTTCAGGCTTCCTAACCATGATTCCGCTTCATATGGAATGGGATTGCAGCGTCCTGTTTATTATTGCAACGGCAAACCGCAGGGCGTATATAAATATAAAAACAGAACAACCGGCATCGCTTCAACTGCCGGAAAATACGCTTCGGCGTTTGCATTGGGTTCAAAACTTTTGAGTAAATACTATCCGGAATTTTCAAACAAGATAAAACAAAAAGCTATTGACGCTTATAATTGGGGGAAAGAAAATCCGGGCGTATGTCAGACGGCTCCATGTACGTCTCCTTATTTTTATGAGGAAGACAACTGGACTGACGATATGGAGCTTGCTGCGACTCAGCTAAATAATATTACTGCAAAAAAAGAGTACGCTAAAGACGCGGTTAAATATGGCAAAGAAGAACCGACAACTCCATGGATGGGAGCAGATACGGCGCGTCATTATCAGTGGTATCCTTTCCTTAATTTAGGGCATTATTATCTTGCCGCCGAAAAAGATAAAAGCGTTAGTAAAAGCTTTATAGCCGATCTTAAACTTGGGCTTGAGAAAATTTATACCCGCGGTAAAAATAACGCATTCCTAAACGGAGTTCCGTTTATCTGGTGCTCAAACAATTTAGTCGCCGCAGCTATTACGCAGGCTCATTTGTATTTTAATCTTACTAAGGATACAAAATATCAGGAGATGGAAGCCTCTTTGCGCGACTGGCTTTTAGGCTGCAACCCATGGGGAACAAGCATGATCATCGGGCTTCCGGCTTATGGCAAATCTCCTTCGGATCCGCATTCGTCTTTATGGACAAAAAAAGGATACAAAATTACTGGCGGAATGGTAGACGGTCCTGTTTACGGAACAATATACAGAAAACTTGAAGGGCTTAAATTAACAAAGCCGGATGAATTTGAAAACTATCAATCCGACTATGTAGTGTATCATAATGATTACGGCGATTACTCTACTAACGAGCCTACTACCGACGGTACTGCAAGCCTTGCATACTACTTCTCGGCTATGCAGAAAGAAAATAATCCTGTAGTTAATAAACAGAAAAATTTCACAAACTATCTTGGCGCAATAATAAGAACTGACACTACAAAAAAAGTTCTTAGCATTTCGTTTACAGGACACGAATTTGCCGACGGTTTTGAAACTCTAAAAAAGATTTTTGATAAACATCATATTAAAGCCGGGTTCTTTTTAACGGGCGATTTTTATAGAAATAAAAATTATGAACAGTTAATTAAAACCCTGAAAAAAGACGGACATTATCTTGGCAGTCATTCAGATAAACATCTTCTTTATGCTCCCTGGGAAAAAAGAGACTCTACTTTAGTTACTTTCAAAGAGTTTAAAGACGATCTTGAAAACTGCTACAAATCAATGGCTAAATTTGGAATTCAAAAAGAGGACGCTCCATATTTTCTGCCTCCTTATGAATATTACAACCAGCAGATAGCAGACTGGTGCAAGAGTATTGGAATTACGCTTATAAACTTTACTCCTGGCACAGGCTTAAATCAGGATTGGACAGTCCCTGTTCCTGGCGAACCTTATTATTCCAGCGACTCGCTCTATAAAGGCGTAACTAATTATGAGAAAAAAGATCCGCATGGACTTAACGGTTTTATTCTTTTATCTCATATTGGAACCGACCCAAGAAGAACCGATAAATTTTATTATAAATTGGATTCTCTTATTACAGAGCTTGAAGGGAAAGGTTATAAATTTGTAAGAGTAGATAAAAATTTAAGTAAGTAAGTTTTAGAAAAGAGTTCGAGAAGGCGTCAGAGTTTTGCTCTGGCGCCCAATTGAAAAATGTTAATTCAATCTGCGCTAAATTATTTTATATCATCAAGACAGCTTGCCGCCAAAAATTTGTAGAATTCATTTTTATAGTAAATAACCTGACTATGCGAAAAATCGGAGTAAATAAAAATGAGTCTATTGTTTGTTAAATCGCTTTGTAAAATATCATTTTCGCGTTTGGCTAAGTAGGGGATATTCCAACTGGTAAGACACTCCATTAAATTTTCAGATTCGCCTTTAGTGCCTCCGTCGGTAGTATAAATATTTATGCATTTCCCTTTGGAGTGGTCAATCCAGTAAGAGAATTTTTCAATATCACCGTATAAGGCGTCATATAAAAAAGCTTCTTTAATCTTTTCTGTTATTCCTCCATGTAGTAGTATGTACGCCATCACATGGTAGCCGCCGCTATGGCCAGAGATAATTATATTCCTTACGTTTTTAGTTTTTATCTTTCCAAGAGCGTACAATTTATCAATGGATTCTTCAATAAATTTTTTAAACCCATCCTTATCTTCTAATTTGCCTCCAAAAGAATCGGGAGCGAACTTAGGTCCTTCCGGAATCACAAGAATTGCATTCTTGTTGCTTTTGCAAAACTGTTCAACTAATGAAAATTTTAAAAATGTGCTGTCAATACAATTACCCCATCCATGGAAATGTATTACAAGATCGGCAGAATCAGTTTGCTGGAAATTAGCGGGTATAAAAAATGCCGCGCTGCTATCGCTGTAATGAACGTCAGCCGGATAGAACTGATCTTTATACTGATATCCTTTTGCGCGTTTAGGATGCGGAAACGAACCATTATTAAGCTGTAGCTTAATAATATCGCCGTAGGCTGAATATTTTTTTTGTATATCCTGCGGATATGATATTATGTTTATAGCTGAAGCAATTAAGAACAGGAGGAATATTTTCTTCATTTCATTACCCTTATTTAATTTGTTTTATGTCAGGAAATTAATTATGAAAAAGTAAAAATAAAAAATAGTAAAATAATTTCATTAATTAGCGGATATAAAAAAAGCGGGCAAAAGCCCGCTTTTGAAAAAGTAAAGTAAGTAAGTCAATTACTTCATTATTATCATTTTTTTAGTATCGGTATATGAACCGGCTTTAAGAGTGTAATAATAAACGCCGCTTGCAAGAGGTTTGCTGAAGTTTACTGAATACTTCCCGGCAGCTTTATCTTCATTAACTAACACTGCAACTTCTCTGCCCAGAACGTCAAAAACTTTAAGACTAACTTTGCAGGCAGTCTTAATTGCAAACTGGATAGAAGTTGAAGGGTTGAATGGGTTAGGATAATTTTGCCCTAATGAAAAATCTTTGACCGAAGTGTTCGATTTATCATTATTAACAGCTGTAACAAGAACATTATTTTGAACGTCGTCAAAATAGATGGTTCCTGTAGATGCGCCGGCAGAAGTCTGTTGAACCTGAATACCGGTAAATGTTTTTGTACCAGTAGTTGCGCAAGTAATATTAGAAAGTGAAATACGTTCTAAGCGCCATCCTGTCCAGTTGATAGTGTCAACAACAACATCGCATTCTGTTGTTCCAACGTTAAATGTGTATTTAAGTATATTAAAGCTGTAATCGCCGTATACCCAAACTCCAAATTGAGTAGTAGTTGCGCCGTCAATAACAGGTTTGTTTGCGTCGTTAATTTGCAGGATTCCATTAGAGCCCTTAAATACGTAGTTTACTTTAGCAGAAGAAGTTGAAGAACCAACTTTTTTATCAGTAGCTAAAGCTATCGTAGTATTAACAGTATCAATTCCGCTTGCTAAAGAACCCTGAGTTTGAATTTTCCAGTTGTCAATTTTGCCAAGGCTGTCGATAACTGTGCCGGATTGATATTGGTCGCTTGTTGTCTGAAAATAAATATAAGCTGTGTCGTATAGCGAAATACTTTCAACGTCGCTAGCTTTGCCGTTTATTTTGATATAGTATTGAGAGTTTTTATCTAGCTCTTTAGCAGGTTCAAAGTTTAGATAACCTTTTCCGTTTAGAGAAGTTACCTTAACGTTTGCTAGAGCAAGATGAGTACTGCTTTTTGTATTAAACAATTCAACTTTACCAGATAGACCCGCAAAAAGCACAGGAGCGTCAAATTTAACTCTGAATTGAACTGTTGTGCTTACCTTCGTTCCATTTTGAGCTGGATAGCTATCAACAATGTTTAGTTTATCGCGGTTTCTCGTTTTAAATGAAAATGAATAAACTTTGCCTAAAGATTTCTGGAAGAAATTTTTAGCTGAACTGTCTATTTTAATTGTATAAGTAGTTAACTTGTCAAAAATTCCTGTGGGTTTGAAATACAAAGTGAAACTATCTGCCGACCAGAAAAATCTTCCGGAAATAGCTGGAGTAATAGAAAAAGCTTTTACTACAGTAGCTGTATCCATCTGGTTGTTAAAGAAAACAGAAATTGTATCGCATGATCTAATGCTATCGGCATTGTTTGTAGGCCATACAGAACTTATTTCAGGAGCCAGATTCGGATTGCAACGAGCCGTAATGCCCCAAGCGACAGGAGTAATTTTTTCATGTCCAGTATTTACGTCGCTCCAGTCATAAATAGCATTTTTGCCATTCAGAATGCCGCCATAATTACCAGCGTTTTTATTTCCGTAAGGATCGTTAACATACATTGTGTGACCTGTAGAATCATATAACCCCACTATCATTACGATATGAGCGGCAGTTAAACCAGTTGAACAAACGATATACGGATAGCTTGCGCTAATTTCGGTTGTAAAAGTAGATATCTTTACATTATCGGTTTGAACCGAAGAAACGCCGTGTTTTTTAAGAAATGAGGCGGCGTTGGAATAAGGAGATCCGCTTCCGTTCCACATATAACCATGTATTCCGCTAGGCCAGCCGCTAAAACCGCTGTATGTAAAACCGTTGTATGTATAAGCATCAGAAATATACAAGCCGAAATTGCTTGTATGACCATAAGTTGTAAAAGGTTTTGGAGGTAAAATACCGTAACTTGCCAAAGCCTGCATACAGCTTGTAGCTCCGCAGCAGGAGTAACCTTCGCCTTCGTTAGCCCACTCGCCGCTGTCTCTTGTATCAAGCACCTGGTGAATGTGAACATAATCCGGAAGTTTTACATCGCTTGCAGGTTTTGCTAAAGCTCTTTCTTTTTCAAAACGCTCAACCTGAAGAGGAGAATCTGCTTTTACAATTGTGCTATTTGCCGATGTTTTTGCAAGAGCGGCTGATAAAGAAATTGAACGAACTTCGCGTTTTTCGTAAGTCTGATAAATTATTGAATTTGATTCAGAATCAAATTGTGGATCCATTTCGTTTACGTCGGTAGTGTTAGTAATGTTAGTGACGTATTCGCCTTTTGAACCAGCTACATAAATATCAGAATTTATCAATTTAGCTTTCTGGAAATCAATTTCTTTTTTGAAGAAAGCAATTTGTTTGCTGTCATTAGACCATGCAGGGCTTTCGCCTTCGCCAATATAATAAGTTTTATTAGCGCTGATATCAGTAGTGTAAATCTTAATTCCGTTTGTAGTGTATGCTATTGATTTACTATCAGGAGACCAAACGGCGTTAGCATAACCGTCTTTCTGATCGGTAATAATTGATTTGCTCAATGTTTGAATGTCTAACATCCATAATTGATCTGCATTATCTCTATAAATAATTTTACTCGCGTCAGGAGAAATTGGAGTTCTGTTTGAATATACTCCAAGATCGATTGATCTTTTTTGACCGTCTTTTACGAGTATGACGTTTTGACCCAATGAATAAGCGATTGTTCCGTCATTAGCAAAAGTAACCTGACCGGCTTTTTTTGAAAAGCTTTCAAGTTTTGTGATGGATTTTGTTTTTAGATCGTATACGGCGGGAGCCTGAAGCTCTGTAGTTGCGTCGATCAATTTGAATCCGAGCATATCGCCGCTTGGCGAAACAGAAAGATATCTGCCGCATCCTGGAGCGGAAAATAATTTCTGGGTTGTTCCGTTATTTGTTAAATAAACGGTAGAATTGTATTCGTCGGTAAAAACAACTCCATACGAGGTCTTTACCGGGTTAGTAATGTATCCTTCGGGTTGTTTGGCTGTGTTATCCGATTTTGGGTAAGAACAGATTTGCAATGAAACAAAGGAGTTAATTAATAGGAAGAAAACGAACAGTTTTTTGTGTATATTAATCACCATAGTAATACTCCATAATTCAGAAAAATGTTGTAAAGTAGTCACTGTAATATTAGATATATAATCGGAAATAAACAATAAAAAGGTTTAAAAAAATGGATGAAAAAACAATAAATATCAATGAATTGATAAAGACGAGACGGAGCCCTAGGGCATATGCTGAAACTGATGTTGAAGTGTGGAAATTAAACGCTTTATTTGAGGCCGCAAAGTGGGCTCCCAGCGCTATGAACGAACAGCCGTGGAGATTTATTTATGCCGCAAAAAATGGAAATCCTGATTCTTATGAAAAAATATTTAGCTCCTTAATGGAAGGCAATCAGACATGGGCAAAAAGCGCTCCTGTTTTGATTGTTTTATGCGCAAAAATGAATTTTAGCGGTCAGCAAAATCAGCTGAATAAATACGCTTTTTATGACGCGGGTCTGGCTATGGCTAATGCGCTTTTTGAGGCGACTGAGTTAGGCTTGTGGGTTCACCAGATTGGAGGTTTTTATCCTGATATAATAAAAAAGGAATTAAATATTCCTGAAGGATTTGAGCCGGTTGTAGTCGCTACAGTTGGTTATCTTGGCGATCCAAATACTTTGCCCGAAAATCTGAAGGAAAGAGAAATTGCGCCAAGGAAAAGAAAAGAAATTTCAGAAATCGTTTTTAATGGGAAATGGGAAAATTAAACTAAATTAAAACTGCGATGTCCGGTTGGAGTTGAACTCCGGCCGGCGTGTTTTAAGTGTTTTGTTTTTATGCAAATTCAATTTGTAGAAACCGCCTCTAATGCGTTTGATATTATTTTAGAATATAATAGGAAAATTTAATATATTAGACATTGATTTTTGATTCTAAAAACAATACTTTAACAGACTTAATTAGATTATGATTTCTCAAAATGTTCAAAATATTGTAGAAAAAATCGATTTTTGTTGCAAAAAACATGATCGAAAAACTTCGGATGTTAAGCTAATTGCCGTATCAAAATACTTCAAAGTTGAAGACGTAAAAGAAGCGATAAAAGCTTCTCTGACAAATTTCGGAGAAAATAAAGCTCAGGAATTAGATAATAAGTTTGGGGCGTTAGGCAATATAGTTAAGTGGCATTTTATTGGTCATCTTCAGGTTAATAAAGCAAAATATGTCGTTAAGGCGGCTGATATTATTCATTCAGTCGATTCAATAAAATTAGCTGAAGAAATTAATAAACGGGCTTCTTCGGCAGGAAAGATCCAACAGATCCTCCTCGAAATTAAGACTTCGGATGAAGAAACTAAATTTGGACTGAATGACAGCGATAGTATTTTCAAATTAGCCGAATACTGTTCCGCTTCTACTAATCTTAAGCTTTTAGGATTAATGACAATTGCTCCTTTTACAGATAATGAAAGCGTTATCAGAAAAAGTTTTTCGGGGTTAAGAGAATTGAAAGATAAACTGAACGGCAGAGGATTTGGTTTAACAGAATTGTCGATGGGTATGTCTAATGATTTTGAGATTGCAATTCAGGAAGGCAGCACAATGCTGAGGATTGGAACTGCAATTTTTGGCGAACGTATTTATAACTAACGGTTTAATGTAATGAAGTTTTCTCCCTTAAGTATAAAAAAACAGGAATTCAGCAATGCATTCCGCGGTTATGATAAAGAGGAAGTTCAGGCTTACTTAGAAAGATTAGCCGACGAATTTGAACGGCTTCAGTCTGAAAGCGAAAAGCTTAACGATGAAGTTGAAGAGCTTAAACCTCAACTTGCTGAATATAAACGAATTGAAAAAAATCTTCAGGATACTTTATTAAAGGCGCAGGAGTCTTCAAGCAAGTCTATCGAATCTTCTAAAAAACAGACATCGCTTTTAATTAAGGAAGCGGAGCTTAAAGCTTCGCAGATTGTTGAAAAAGCAAGAGAAAGCGCTAATGAAATCAGAAGTTCTGTTATTGCTCTTAGGGAAGAGAGAGACCTGGTAATCGCCCGGCTGAAAGCAATTGTCAGTTCGCAGGCGCAAATTCTTGAACTTAAATTTAACGATGAAGATTCTGATACCCTGAAGGTTACAGAAAAAAAACAAAGTCAGATAAAAAATATCGAAGTAAACGTAGACGATATTGTTAATAAACTTTTATAAAGTAATACTATGACTGCATTAATAGATAAAATAAACGATACGCTTAAGGTTATCCGCGCAAAAACAGATAAGGAATATCCTGTAGGCATAATCCTTGGCACAGGCTTAGGCGGGTTAGTTAACGAAATTGAAATAGATTTTGAAATGGATTATTCGGAACTTCCGCATTTCCCATTATCTACAGTGGAATCGCACAAAGGCAAATTGATTTTTGGAAAACTCGGCGGAAAAAATGTAGTTGCAATGCAAGGCCGCTTTCATTATTATGAAGGCTATACTATGCAGCAAATTACTTTTCCGGTAAGAGTGATGAAATTTCTTGGAGTTAAAACTTTGCTAATTTCCAATGCGGCAGGCGGAATGAATCCTCTTTTCAAAAGAGGCGACGTTATGCTTATTGCAGATCATATTAATCTGCTTGGCGATAATCCGCTTATTGGCGCAAATGACGATCAGCTGGGACCTCGCTTTCCGGATATGAGCGAGCCTTATAACCTTGAATTAATTAAGCTTGCTGAAGAAATTGCGCTGGAAAATAAAATAAAACTTCAGAAAGGCGTTTTTGTAGCCGTAGCCGGACCTAATTTAGAAACTAAAGCTGAATATCGTTTCTTAAGATCAATTGGAGCCGACGTAGTTGGAATGTCTACAATTCCAGAAAATATTGTAGCCAACCATATGGGAATTAAAACTTTAGGTTTTTCTATAATAACAGACGAGTGTTTTCCGGATTCGTTAAAAGCGGTGGATGTTGAGGAGATCATTGCAGTTGCAATGAAGGCGGAGCCTAAAATGACTCTGATAATGAAAGAAATTGTTAAAAGGATACAATGAGCAAGAGGTCAATATTTGATTTTTTGATTCCTGTGATTTTTGCCGTTTTAATTTTTGCGTCAAATTTCCTGAATACTAATCTGTTTAAGTTTGGCGATATGAACTTTGCCGTATGGTTTGTTCTTTCGGTTTTGTGTTTTGTTTGCGGCTGGTTCCTAGATATGTATTTAGGATGGTCTTTGGGCGGCAAAGTGCTTTTTTCGGTTGTCATCTCGGTAACTGTTATAAGCGTTTTGGTGATAGCGTTTTTCAGAGATTATTTTGACTCAAGCAACATTCTGGCGGAAAATCTGATTCTCTTTAGTCTGCGTAACATTGCCTTAGGAGCAATGGGCGTGTTTGGAATGGCGATAATTGAGGTTCTTAATCTCCATAAACAATTAGCCGTATATGAAGAAAGGATAAAATCGTCTGACTCAAGGATTGTTGAATCAAAAATAGAAGCCGAACTTACTCTTAAAGAAGCAAAATTGCAGGCTGAAAAGATTTTATCAGACGCGGATATTAAGTCGAAAAATCTTTTACTTAAAAAAGATAGAATTGAAAATGAATTGAAAGAATTCATCCAGATAGAAAGGGAATTGATAAAAAAATATCAAGACCCTGAATAATTATTTATTAAATTTCATTTATAGAAGTATGTTTAAGCAAAATTTAGAAAAAGCCGGATATCCGGCAATAGAAGAAGAAATATTAAAGTTTTGGAAAGAAAATAAAATATTTGAAAAAAGTATCTCGTCAAGAAAAGACGGCAAACCTTTTACATTTTATGAAGGGCCTCCTACGGCCAATGGCAAACCGGGCATTCACCATGTTATGGCAAGGTCGTTAAAAGATCTCGTATGCCGTTACAAAACTCTTCAGGGATATCAGGTGCGCCGCAAAGCCGGATGGGATACGCACGGTCTGCCTGTAGAAATTGAAGTTGAAAAGGCTCTTGGGATTAAACATAAAAGCGAAATTCCCGAGTTTGGCGTAGAAAAATATAATAAGGCCTGCCGCGATTCTGTTTTTACATACAAAGACCTTTGGGAAAAAATGACCACCCGCATGGGCTACTGGATTGATCTTGATTCGGCCTATGTTACTTGTACTAACGAATATGTAGAATCAGTCTGGTGGGCGTTAAAAACTCTTTTTGATAAAGGACTTATTTATAAAGATTATAAAGTTGTTCCTCAGGATCCAAAATCGGAAACTGTGCTTTCTTCGCACGAACTGGCTTTGGGTTATAAAGAAACAAAAGATCCTTCCGTTTATGTGTTCTTTAAAATAAAAAATGAAGACGCATATTTCCTAGTATGGACGACTACTCCCTGGACTCTCGTTTCTAACGTGGCTCTGGCAGTTGGACCGGAAGTAGACTATGTTAAAATAAATTCCAACGGCTCTAATATTATTCTTGCAAAAGAACGCCTTGGACTTTTTGAAAATGAATATACTATTGTAGCAGAATACAAAGGGAAAGACTTAGAGAACATTGAATACGAACAGATTATGCCGTATGAAAATGTGAAGGTTGATAAAAAAGCTTTCTATGTTATTCTGGCAGATTTTGTTAGTACGGAAGACGGTTCTGGTATTGTTCATATTGCTCCGGCGTTTGGCGCGGACGATTATGAAGTCTCTAAAAAATACGGCTTGCCTATGTTGCAGCCTGTTACCCGCGGCGGTTTGTTTACGGACGCAGTTACTGATTTTGCAGGACAGTTTGTAAAGGATGCGGATTTAGGAATTATTAAAAAACTCAGAGAAGAAGGGAAACTCTTTAAAAAAGAAACCATCACTCACTCCTACCCATTCTGCTGGCGTTATGACGACGTGCCTGTAATTTATTACGCAAGAGAATCATGGTTTATAAAAACTACTTCCGTCGCAGATAAAATGGTAGCTCTGAATAAAACAATTAACTGGCATCCGCCTGAAGTTGGTTCCGGCAGATTTGGCAACTGGCTTGAAGATAATAAAGACTGGGCTCTGTCGCGCGATAGATTCTGGGCTTCGCCGCTTCCAATCTGGGTGACCGAAGACGGAAAGGATATGTTTGCCGTAGGCAGCATTGCCGAATTGAAAGAAGGTTTTATTTTAGAAGAAGACGGCTCAAGAACTTCTCTTAAAGACGTAAAAGATATTGATCTGCATAAACCGTTTGTGGATAAAGTTCTTTTTGAAAAGAACGGGAAAATTTATAAACGCACAACTGAATTAATTGACGTTTGGTTTGATTCCGGCGCAATGCCTTTTGCGCAGTATCATTATCCGTTTGAAAATAAAGAATGGTTTGAAAGTAATTTCCCCGCAGATTTTATCTGCGAAGGCATTGACCAGACAAGAGGCTGGTTCTACACAATGCACGCAATATCAACTATGCTGTTTGATAGCGTAGCGTATAAGAACCTCATTGTTAACGAGCTGATTCTGGATAAAAACGGTCTAAAAATGTCAAAATCAAAAGGCAATACCGTTAATCCTTTTATATTATTTGATAAATACGGCGCAGACGCTACAAGATGGTACTTGGTTACAAATAGTCCTCCATGGAGATCGACTTTATTTGACGAAGAAGGACTTGTCGAAGTACAGCGGAAGTTTTTTGGCACTTTGTTAAATACATATTCTTTCTTTGCTTTGTATGCAAATATTGATAACTTTAGTTTTTCTGAAGATTCAATTCCGTATGAAGAACGGCCGGAAATAGACAGATGGATCATTTCGAAATTAAACTCATTAATTTTGGAATATCAGGATTTGATGGACAACTACGACGTTACAAAAGCGGCTCGTTCTGTTTCAAGTTTTGTGATCGATCACTTGTCAAACTGGTATGTAAGAAGATGCAGAAGGCGTTTCTGGAAATCGGAGATGAACAAAAATAAATTGTCTGCATACCAAACATTATTTGAATGTTTGATAAATGTTGCTAAATTGACCTCTCCATTTGCTCCGTTTATTTCAGAAGAGCTTTACAGGAACTTAAATACGGTAGCAAAACAGGAAGAATCGGAATCGGTTCATTTAACTCAGTTTCCTAACCCAACTTATATTGATAAGGAACTTGAAGAAAAAATGGACGTAGCTCAAAGCGTAGTTTATCTTACGCGCGCAATGCGGGCAAAGTCGAACCTAAAGGTAAGACAGCCGTTAAAGAAAATTATGGTCGCGGTAGAAAAAAGCAAACGCGGCGCTCTAAAAGAAATGAGCAATGTGATTCTGGACGAAGTAAATATTAAAGAACTCGAAATTCTTGACGATGATTCTGGAGTAGTGAACAAAACTGCCAAGGCTAATTTTAAATCTATTGGGCCTAAATACGGCAAAAAAGTTAACCCGGTAGCCAACGCAATAAAGAATCTGTCTAAAGAAGAAATAAGCGCTCTTGAAAAAGGCGGAACGATAGTTCTTAACGTGGGCGGAGAAGAAATTACAGTAGTTAAAGACGACGTAGAAATAATCAGTTCAGAAATTACCGGATGGTTGGTTGAAACCGAAGGAGGCGTTACAGTAGCTATTGATACAGAACTGACTCAGGAGCTGATAAATGAAGGGTTGGCAAGAGAATTTGTTAACCGTATTCAGAATATGAGAAAAGACGCAGGGTTTAATGTTATTGACAGGATTAATATTTACCTTAGCGGCGATTTAGCTCTAACAGAAGCAGTTAATTTATTTAACGGCTATATTTCTGCTGAAACGCTTGCAAATAAAGTGAGTATAGAAAATAATACAAATGGTTACAATCAAAATTGGCAAATTGGAGAGCTTAATTGCTCAATTACTATTGAAAAGGTAAATTCCTAAAATAAGGAGTGGAGATATGGCGAAAAAAGTTACAACTAAGAAAGAAGCTGATAAGAAGACTTTGGCAAAAACAGCAAAGGCTAAACCTGCTAAAGAGGTAAAAAAAGTAGTCGCTAAACCAAAGGCTAAAGCTGCTGTCAAACCGGCTCCTGCAAAAAAGGCTGTCGAAAAAAAGATTGTAGAGAAAAAGACTGTTAAAAAAAGCATAGTAAAAAAAGAGGATACGATTAAAAAGACGAAAAAAGTTGAAGATGTAGTTGCGCCAATTGTTGAAACTCCAAAGAAAATTACGCCTTCTAAAGCGTACGGCAAAAAAGATTTGGAACATTTTAGAAAAATAATTCTTGATAAAAGAGATGAAATTTTAGAACAGCTCCAAAATCTAAAAGAACAAATGATGGATCCTACGACGGGCGAGTATATAAATGAAAATTCTCCTTATTCGCTTCATATGGCAGAACAAGGAACCGACGCGATGGAAAGAGAAAAAACTTTTCTTTATGCGCAGAGAGAAAATAAGTTTTTAAGCTATTTGGAAGACGCTCTTAAGCGAATTGATTTAGGAACTTACGGCTTATGCTTAGATTGTATTGATGAACCTCAGCATCTGTGCCCAACATGTCCTTTGATTCCTAAAGCACGGCTTGAAGCGGTGCCTCATAGTCAGCTTTGCGTTCAGATGAAACAAAAACAGGAAAAGAGATAATTTCTCATTTAGCGATGATGATTTTTAACAAACAATTGGGATCGATTTGAGAGTCCTTTTCCTAACTTTATTTGTCGTATTTGCAGATCAGATATCAAAGCTTTGGATTAAAGGATTTTCAATTCCTTTTCTGCACTTAAACCATCAGGGGATGTCCCTTGGCCAGAGGGTTGAAGTAATCGGCTCATTCTTTCAGATTACTTTTGTAGAAAATCCGGGGATGGCTTTCGGCATCGGTTTAGACCTGAGTATCAAGTTTTGGGTCTCCATACTTACGTTAATTGCAAGCGTTGGGCTTTGCTATTATCTGTACTACGTGCGGAATAAGAGCCTGAGTCTGAGAATTGCTATAGCCTTGATTTTGGCCGGCGCAATTGGCAATTTAATTGATAGAGTTTTTTATGGCGTTATTTATGATTATGCGCCTCTCTTCTATGGGCATGTAGTTGATTTTCTGGATTTCGATTTCTGGCATTTTTCTTTATTTGGCAGAAGCTACGACAGGTGGCCTGTTTTTAATGTGGCCGATATGGCTGTTACAGCCGGAGTTCTCGTTCTGCTCTTTTTCTACAAACAAAATGATACTGATAACGAAAAAAAGAGCGGCGGGGTTATTCCTGTTGAAGACGATATGAATAAAGAAAAAGACGGAAATACAGAACAAAATTAATTTTTTTTATATTAAGTATAACCTTCGGTTGTCTGCTTCCCGGTTTTTAAAATTGTATGAAAGCGTTATTTATTTCTATTGCTATAGTAGTTATTGATCAGATTACAAAGTTTTTAATAAAAGGTTTTTCTGTTCCGTTTCTGAACGTAAAACATACAGGCGTTTTGCCATATTCTTCAGTCCCTGTTATTAATAATCTGCTTGAAATAACAAATATCGAAAATCCGGGAATTGCTTTCGGATGGTACTGGGGAGATAGCATAAAGCCAATGATGACCATAGCAACGCTGTTGACGGTCATAGTCCTGGTTTTCTATCTGCGTAAAATAAGCAAAGCTGATATTAAATATAGAGTTGGGCTTGGTCTTATTATCGGCGGCGCTATCGGCAATCTTATCGACAGGATATTCTACGGCGAGATTTTTAGTTACGCGCCTCTCTTATATGGAAGGGTGGTCGATTTTATCCAGATAAGAATTTTTGAGATTTCATTATTTGGCAAGACTTACACTCGGTTTCCAATCTTTAATATTGCAGATATTGCGGTTACCTTTGGCGTAATATTCGTTATCCTGTTCTATAATAAATCAGATTTTGAAAGCGTTCCGTTTTCTACACTTGAAGAAAAAGACGCGCTTAGCGCAGACGAGGTTATTCAGAATGAGCAGGGCTCTTCTGAGAAGGAAAAGAATTAAATGTCCAAAATTATTACCGAAAAGAAGATACAGATAGAAGTTCCGCTTGGGAAAAAGAAAGAGCGTTTGGATACATTTCTTGCCGCAGCGGTAGAAAATGCAACTCGCAACAGAGCGCAGAAATTTATTGAAGATGGTTTTGTTTTAGTTAATGGCAAAACGGTTAAACCAAGCTATAATGTGGCTCCAGGCGATGTAATAGACGTAACAATCCCAATTTCGCCGCGTCCGGAAGATATAGAAGCCGAAAATATTCCGCTTGATATCGTTTATGAAGACGAATATCTTTTAGTTGTAAACAAACCAGCCGGAATGGTGGCGCATCCCGCTTATGCAAACTTTACTGGCACGCTTGTAAATGCATTGCTAAACCATACGCAGAATCTCAGTAAATATAACGACGCTTTAGTAAGACCCGGAATAGTACACCGGATTGATAAGGAAACAAGCGGTCTGCTTGTGGTAGCTAAAGACGAATGGACTCACGCTAAACTGGCCGAACAATTTGCCAAACACTCAATTGAAAGAGAGTATTGGGCTATTTGCTGGGGGTTATTCAAAGAGCTGAAGGGAGAAGTTAACTCTAATATTGCAAGAAGTAAAAAAGACCGTAAGGTCTTTACTACAAGCGTAGATGAAGGTAAAACTGCTGTAACCTTTTATGAAAAAATTGAAGAATTCGAGTTTACTACTTTATTAAAATTAAACTTAAAAACAGGACGCACGCACCAGATAAGGGTTCATCTTACTTCAATACACCATCCAATATTTGGCGATCCTACTTATGGCGGAAGAGAAATAGTCTGCGGTTCAAGTCTTCCTAAAATGAAAAGCAGAGTGCAGAATCTTTTAGAAATAATGCCGCGTCAGGCCCTGCACGCTAAAACATTAGGCTTTATTCATCCCCACACAAAGGAATTAGTCCGTTTCGATTCCGAGCTGCCTGAAGATATGCTGGCGCTAATAAGCAAGTTAAGATAGCTCGCTAAGCGGGGGCGCCGCGCGCCACAAAACCAGTAATTATTTATTCGAAGCAATGCAAATTGCAATGGCCGTTGAGCAAATGGAATAACGTAGAGACGCAAAATTTTGCGTCTCTACTGAAATATTATTAAAAACCGCTTAATTTTAACAGTTAAAATTCTTATTTTAGAAAATTAAAAATTAAATTATATATTTATGCTTACTATACATAACACGCTTACGCGAAAAAAAGAAGAATTTAAACCAATTCATCCGGGCGAAGTCCGAATGTACGTCTGCGGTCCTACGGTGTATGACTATTTCCATATTGGCAATGCGCGCTCGTTTATTGTTTCCGATTTTATACGCAGGTACCTGGAGTACAAGGGCTATAAGGTAACTTTTGCTATGAATCTTACGGATATTGACGATAAAATTATCCGTAAAGCAAATGCAGGTAATATAGAAGCAAAAGAAGTGGCCGAAACTTTTAGCGCGGCTTTTTTTGAGGATATTGCTAAGCTTAAAATTAAAAAAGCTACCATCTATCCAAAAGCTACTGAGCATATACAGGATATTATTAATTTAATTAAAAAACTTGAAGAAAACGGTTACGCCTATAACATAGACGGAAACGTTTTTTATAACGTAAAGAAATTTACTACCTATGGCAAATTAAGCGGTAAAAATACCGAAGAGTTAGAATCCGGTTCGCGAGTTGAAATTAACGAAGCCAAAAGGAATCCTTTAGATTTTTCATTATGGAAAAAAGCTAAAGAAGGCGAGCCTTATTGGGAAAGTCCATGGGGCGCGGGCAGACCAGGCTGGCATATCGAGTGCTCGGCTATGAGCTGCAAGCATTTAGGCGAAACGTTTGATATTCACGCAGGCGGCAACGATCTTATTTTTCCTCATCACGAAAATGAAATTGCCCAGAGCGAAGCCGCTACCGGCAAAAAATTTGTTAACTACTGGCTGCATTTTGGTTTTCTTAATATCGAAAATGAAAAGATGTCAAAATCGCTCGGTAATTTTTTTACTGCTCGCGACGTTTTAAAAAGATACTCGGCTGAAGTAATACGCTTGTTTTTTTCTCAGACAAATTATGCCGGGCCTCTTAACTTTAGCGACGATCTGTTAAGCGGCGCGCAAAAAGGGCTTGAAAAAATTACTAACCTTGCCGAAAAACTTGACGATGAATTAAAAGCCGGCAGACCTTCCGGCATTGAAATAGATTTTGATTTTGCAAAATTCTATGCCGATTTTGAAGCCGCTATGGACGACGACTTTAATACTTCCCAGGCGTCTGCGGTTATTTTTGATTTTGTGCGCGCTGTAAATAAAGTATTAGCGGAAAATTCGGAAGCGGGAAAAAGGTTTTTTGAAAAAGCTAAAGAATATTTGGCGAAGACTGCCGAAGGCGTTCTTGGCATTGTAGATTTTAGCTCCTTGCATGGCGACGATTCAAAATCGTTAGAAAATGATTTAATTGAATTGCTTCTTAACCTGCGTATTGAAGCTAAAAAAGAGAAGAACTTTGCGCTTTCTGATAAAATAAGAAATGAACTGACCGCGCTTGGAATTGTTTTGCAGGACGGTAAAGACAAAACGACTTATAAAAAAGTTAAAGCCGAATAGTTTAGAACAGGAACATCCAGAGCACGTAATCTAATATAAGAATTAACGCGGCGGAAATAACAAACGAGCGTATTGTAGCCTGTCCTACTCCCTCGGCTCCGCCTTCCGTTCTAAAGCCTATATGGCAGCCCAGGAGGGATGTAAAGCCTCCAAAGAAAACCCCTTTTATCATTCCGTTTGTAAAATCTCGCATACGGAAATAATGCTTAACCGACTGAAAAAATACTTCGGATGAAACGCCAAGAGAAGAATTAGAAACTATATAAGCTCCAAACACTGCAATAACATTAGCAATAATAATAATAATCGGCATCATAAAGACGGAAGCTACAAAGCGGGGCATTGCAAGGTAACGCACAGGACTAATAGCCATTGCCTCAAGCGCGTCAATTTGTTCGGTAACTTTCATTGTGCCCAATTCGGCGGCTATTGAAGCTCCAATTCTGCCGGCAATAATTATTCCTGTTAGCACAGGCGCAA
>WSSedL1CaDRAFT_10000097_pt1 | contig 53741 bp, 51 predicted proteins | sample WetSurSL1Cattail_FD_9464 | JGI IMG/M metagenome (IMG submission 9464)
TAAAAGCTTTTAGATCGCAATTTAGAGGTGTTCGGAAAATTGACTTTTTCCTATTTAGATTATCTAATATTTTTGCCTAATCCCCAACTTTTGTTCTTGATCCTTAATCTATTTGATTAACAAGCAATTAGATTCAAATAAAAAAGAGACAAATCAGAATATTTCTGTTTTGTCTCTTATGGTGGGCGATGAGGGGTTCGAACCCCCGACCCCCTCGGTGTAAACGAGGTGCTCTGAACCAGCTGAGCTAATCGCCCTTTCGGGTTGCAATGTCTTTCGTTATTGCGAGTGCAAATATACAACGCTTTTTTGATTCTGCAAGCAAAAAATAAAAAAAATTATAAAATTTCTGCAACTACAAAAGTGCTTCCGCCAACATAGATAAAATCATTTGCTGTGGCAAATTCTTGTGCTGAATTGTAAGCTTCTGAAACAGAATTGTATATTGTTCCTTTTAATCCAAATTCAACTGCTTTTTCTTTTAAAATAGATGAATCTAATCCGCGAGGAATATTGGGCTTACAGAAATAATAAATGGCATTTTTGGGAAATAAAGGCAATACTTCGTCTAAATCTTTATCGTTAACAACACCTAGAACAATGTGTAATTGGTCAAATTTTTCTTTTTGAATTTGATTCAGTACAATCTCAAGTCCATTTTTGTTGTGTGCAGTGTCGCAAATTACTTTTGGATTTTCACTCAGTTGCTGCCATCTTCCAAGAAGTCCTGTATTTTTTACCACATTTAACAAACCCAATTTAATATTGTCTTGATTGATATTGAAATCAGTTTGCTCGTTTAGAATCTTAATGGTTTGTAGTGCTGTTTTTTTATTGTGTATTTGATAATCACCAATTAAATCAGAAGGAAGATTTTCGGAAATTAAATCGGCAGCAAAATAGATTGGAGCATTATTTTCTTTGGCTTTAGCCAAAAACACATTTTTTGTTTCTTCTGTGTATTCTCCAATAATAACCGGAGTTTCAGCTTTAATAATTCCAGCTTTTTCATAAGCAATTAATTCTAGCGTGTTTCCTAGAAATTGAGTGTGATCTAAGCCAATATTAGTGATTACGGAAGTTAGGGGAGTGATGATGTTGGTAGCATCAAGTCTTCCGCCCATACCAACTTCGATGACAGCAATATCTACTTTTTCTTTTTCGAAATAAGCAAAGGCTAATCCAACGCTCATTTCGAAAAAACTAATGTCATTGGCTTCAAAAAAAGTTTTGTTGGAATTAATGAAATTGCAAACAAAATCCTCGGTAATTTCAGTTCCGTTTATTTTAATACGTTCTCTAAAATCTTTTAAATGTGGAGAAGTGTAAAGACCTACTTTGTAACCCGCTTCTTGTAATATTGAAGCCAACATGTGGGAAGTAGAACCTTTTCCATTAGTCCCAGCAACGTGTATGAATTTTAAGTTTTGATGCGGATTCCCCAGATGATTGATTAGTAAATGGGTATTGGTTAAATCTTTTTTATAAGCAGAAGCGCCTTGCAATTGATACATCGGAAGTTGGTTAAACATCCAAGCTGTAGTTTCTTGATAATTCATTTTTTAGTGTAAAATTTTTCCAATATTATTCACCCAATTTGAAATTCACTGTGATAAACCCTATTTGGGTTTCTGGAGCATTAGAATCGGGTTGCCATTTGTATTTTCTGGCTGTTGCCAATGCTGGTTCTATTAAACAAGGATTGGTATTGGTAGTTCCTTTAGTGTATTTGGCAGCAATCACATTACCATTTCGATTTACTGTAATTTGAACTACAACAGTACCAAATTCATTACACTTTTGTACTTCTTTCCCTCGGCTGCTTATTCTTCTTCCGTTTAATCCCCAACCGCTTCCAGTTCCACTTCCCGAACCGTAATAGGTATTTGCGTAAGGGTTTCCGTTTAAACTACCTTTATCTCCAGCCTGATCATCATTTCCTTCACCGCCTTTAGCTTTTCCATCTGATTTTGGACCATTAATTAAACTGGATAAGGCATCCGTTGTACTTTTAGAAGGTTTTGGGCTTTCTTTGGCTCTTTCTTTTACTTCCTCTTTAGCGACTTCTTTTGTAGGTTGGACTTTTTTAGCTTGTTTCATCACAACGGCTTCTTCAACATCTTGCGACAATACATCGTCATTGCTGGCTGTAGCTTGTTTTGCTGCAGTGGTTTTTGGTGCCGATTGAATGGCTTCTGTAGGCTGGATATCTCCACTTCCAAATTCGGTTGTACCAAAATTAATGGCTATTCCATTTTCGGGTGGAGGGTCTAAAGAAGTAAGTCCTAAATATAAAAACAAAACAAATAGTATCACAAAGATGATAGTTGTGATAACAAATGATTTTTTTTCTTCTTCTGTTTCTAAATATTTCATGTAGAATAAATCTATTTTTTTTCTTGAAAGCCAGTGTAAATTATTTAGGTCTTACAGCCAAAACAACTTTAATTTGGTTTCTGTTTGCAATGTCTAAAACACTAACGGCTTTTTCTATTGGCACACCTTCTTCGGCTCTTAGAATGATAGCTTTATCTTTATCAACCGACATTAAGGATAGTAGTTTTGCTTCCAATTCGTTTTCTGGAACAGCTTCTTTGTCAATAAAAAACTCTAATTTTTTATTGATGCTCACTGCAATGTTTTTGTTGCTGTCTGTTTTTCCTTTCGCTTTTGGTAATACTAAATCAAGTGCATTAGTGGTTACCATAGTGGATGTTAGCATGAAAAATATCAATAACAGAAAGACAATATCTGTCATGGATGACATGTTGAATTCAGCACTAACTTTATTTCTTCCTCTTAAATTCATAATTATGCAGGGTCGTTTAATAAGTCTAAAAAGTCAACGGCATTGGCTTCCATTTGGTTTACAATTTTATCGGTTTTTACTACTAAGTGGTTGTAACCAACGTAAGCAATAATTCCAATTACCAATCCAACAACAGTAGTTGTCATTGCTGTATAAATTCCTTCAGAAAGTGCGCCAACTTCAATTTGACCACCAGCAGTTGCCATTTTGTGGAACGCTTGAATCATACCCACAACCGTTCCTAAGAAACCAGTCATAGGCCCAGCTCCAGAAATTGTAGCAAGCATGCTTACATTTTTTTCTAATTTATTTATTTCTAGTTTTCCAGCGTTTTCAATAGCAGTATTGATGTCGTTCAAGGGTTTTCCAATTCTAGAAATTCCTTTTTCAATCAATCGTGCTACTGGAGAAGCTGAATGAGCACAAGCCATTTTAGCATTGTCAATGCGTCCATTTTTAATATTATCTTTAACAAGACTCATAAAATTGGTGTCAATTTTAGAGGCTGCATTGATGGCCATTAATCGTTCAAAATAAAGATATAAGGCAATAAAAAGCATTATGAATAATGCTGCCATAATGATTTGACCTGCTAATCCTCCGCTAGTTAGGAGTTCGATAATTGATAAGGTTTTTTCAACTGGAACCGCTTCGGCTAAATTTTCACCTGCAACAGATAGGGTATCTGCTTGTAACAATATACTCATATAATTTTTCTTTGTTATTGAAACGCTAAGATATTATAAAAATTGTTGTTTTTAAGGATTAAAATTGGAAAGAAAAAGTTTTAATAACTTGTAATCATTCTATTTTTATGTTGCGTATAAAAAAAATCCGTTTGATAAAATGACAGATAAGTATTTTATCAAACGGATTAAAGAAGAGTCTACATAAGTCTTAGCTTGAAGTTCTAAATGCTCTCATGAAGCAATTACACAAGCTGTTTAAGAGCAATTTCAAAAGCAGTAGCGCTAATATTTGTTTTTGAGCTATTTAAAGAATATGTTTTTTGAATGGCATTGCGAATAATTTCTGAGGTATCCTGAAAAATAGCTTCATCAGTCATTTGTACTTTCTTTTCCATGAAATAAGCAAAAACACGAGCCATTCCACAATTAGAAATAAAATCAGGGATTAAGCTTACTTTATGGTCTACATCTTCCATGATTGGACCGAAAAATATGGCTGCATCTGCAAAAGGAACGTTCGCACCACAAGAAATAACCTCTAGATTATTAGCAATTAAACTGCTAATTTGAGATTGAGTAACCAATCGAGAAGCGGCACAAGGAGCAAAAATTTCAGCACCAATAGTCCATATTTTTTCATTGATTTCGTCAAAAGGAATCATATTTTCGGAAACTAATTTGTTTCCATCTTTATTAAGAAATAAATCTTTTATCTCTTCAAATGTAAATCCACCTTCTTTTATTAGTCCACCATCACGGTCAATGATACCAATGATTTTAGCTCCCATGTCAGCTAGATAAAAGGCAGCAGCTGATCCTACATTACCAAAACCTTGTACAATGGCTTTTTTACCCTTAATATCTCCGCCGTAAATGGAGTAGTAACTATTTACAGCTTCGGCAACTCCATAACCAGTAATCATGTCAGCAATCGTATATTTTCTAGTTACATCAGGAGAAAATTTAGGGTTCTCAATTACCTTTACTACACCTTGACGCAATTGTCCAATTCTATTGATTTTATCTGCTTCTGTAGGTTTAAAATGTCCATTAAAAACGCCTTCTTGTGGATGCCAAACACCACATTCTTCGGTCATAGGGATTACTTCGTGAATTTCATCTACATTTAAATCACCACCCGTTCCATAATAACTTTTTAATAATGGAGAAATAGCTTTGTACCAACGTTCTAAAACCCCTTTTTTTCTTGGGTCATTTGGATCAAAATTAATTCCCGATTTGGCTCCACCAATTGCAGGTCCAGAAACGGTGAATTTTACCTCCATAGTTTTTGCTAGAGAGAGTACTTCATTTTTATCGAGTCCTTTTCTCATACGGGTTCCCCCACCAGCTGCCCCTCCACGAAGTGAATTAATAACAGTCCAACCTTCGGCTTCAGTTTCTGTGTCTTTCCAGTTAAAAACAATTTCGGGTTCTTTGTTTTCGTATTTGTTTAGTAAATCTTTCATTTTGTTGTGGTATTTGTATTTTTTTGCAAATGTAAAGAATAGATTAGTATGAATTATTCAATGAAATCACAATTTTAGTAAAAAATTCTCTAAAATTATATTTTTATTTGCGTTAGAATATTAGCTAAGTCTATACTGTGATGAGAAGATTGCAAAATGCCAATTACATCGAAGAAGTCTTTTTTTATACTTTAGGAATCAGAAACGAATAAAATATTAAAAGTTTAAATTGTATTTTTAAAATAAAAGTAAGTAAATTTAGAAAACACAAAATCAACAAACGAAGATTAGGTGTCGAATAGTAAAATATTTTTGGACTAAAATAGGTTTTCAATTTCTATTGAAAATTTTATTTATAAAACCCGTTGTTATGGATTTCAATTTGACCGAAGAACAAAAAATGATTCAGCAAGCTGCTAGAGATTTTGCTCAAACAGAATTATTACCAGGAGTGATAGAAAGAGATGAATTTTCTAAATTTCCAACTGAACAAGTGAGAAAAATGGCCGAATTGGGTTTTCTGGGAATGATGGTTGATCCTAAGTACGGCGGTTCTGGCATGGACAATGTTTCTTATGTTTTAGTGCTTAGCGAAATTGCCAAAATAGACGCATCGGCAGCGGTAATTATGTCGGTAAACAATTCATTAGTTTGTGCTGGTTTAGAAAAATATTGCAACGAAGAACAAAAACAAAAATATTTAGTTCCGTTAGCTAAAGGTGATGTTATAGGTGCTTTTTGTCTTTCGGAGCCTAATGCAGGTTCTGATGCTACTTCGCAAAAAACAACTGCCATTGATAAAGGAGATTATTATTTGCTAAATGGAACCAAGAATTGGATTACCAATGGTTCTACTGCTTCTACTTATGTTGTCATGGCACAAACGCATCCCGAAAAAGGACATAAAGGAATCAATGCTTTTATTATAGAAAAGGGTTGGGAAGGTTTTGAAATTGGTCCCAAAGAAAAAAAGATGGGAATTCGCGGTTCGGATACGCATTCGTTATTATTTAATGATGTGAAAATTCCAAAAGAAAATAGAATTGGCGAAGATGGTTTTGGGTTTCATTTTGCTATGGCAGTGTTAAACGGCGGCCGAATTGGAATTGCTTCTCAAGCTTTAGGAATTGCAACAGGTGCTTATGAATTAGCCTTGCAATATTCGCATGTGCGTGAATCTTTTGGTAAAGAAATTTTCCAACATCAAGCTATTGCTTTTAAGTTAGTGGATATGGCAACACAAATTATGGCAGCAAAAATGCTATGTTTAAAAGCCGCTTCAGAAAAAGATGCTGGAATGGATATTACCCAATCGGGAGCAATGGCTAAATTATTTGCTTCTCAAACAGCAATGGATGTTACTATTGAAGCGGTACAAATTCATGGTGGAAATGGCTATGTTGCCGAATATCATGTAGAGCGCATGATGCGAGATGCTAAGATTACCCAAATTTATGAGGGTACATCTGAAATTCAGCGAATTGTCATCTCGCGGACATTAACTTCATAAAATATAAATTACTTTTATCCCAAAGTTCCCTTTTATGTATGAAGATTTAAAATATTGGTATTTAAGAGATCATAAGTTGTTTAGGACTTTGAGTTTTTCTCAAATCAAACAATTGTGTATTATTACAGGTTTCAAGAAAGCCAATAAAGGAGAAATTATCTATTTCTCTTCATCAGATGTACCTAGAATATTTTTGCTTAAAAAAGGAAATATTAAAATTGTTGCCGTTGATGAAGAAGGAAATGAAACCATAAAAGACATTATTCAAAAAGGAGATTTGTTTGGCGAATTGACTTTAGAAAATGATTTTGAATCCAATGAATATGCTAAAGTACTCTCTGATGATGTAGCAATTTGCAGTTTCTTAATGTCTGATTTTGAAGATTTACTATTAAGAAATCCTAGTTTAGCACTGTCTTACACCAAATTTGTTGGTTTGAAAATGAAACGCATTAAAAATAGTTACGCTAATTTGGTTTCCAAAGATGCTAAAACTAGATTGTATCAGTTTCTAAAAGATTGGGCAGAAAAAGAAGGAAAGCCAGAAGGAAAGAAAGTGGTTCTTGAAAATTATCTTACTCAAAATGATATTGCCCAAATTATTTGTACTTCTAGACAAACGGCAACTCAATTACTCAACGAAATGGAATCTAACGGAATGTTAGTTTACAACAGAAAAGAAATTATTGTCACTGATATTACTCAATTGTAGTTTTTTTAGCCAACTGTAAACTAGCCGACAAAAAGCTGTTTAGAACGATACTACTTTTACTTTAAATAAATATAGTATCATGAAAAAAATAGTCAGTTTAATTTTGTTAGTTATTGGTTTTTTTGGGAATGCTCAAAATGGTTTACCAAAATCGGAAACCGATATTGCTCCTTTGTTAATAGGAGAAAAAATCCCAAATATCATTTTACAATCGGTTGATGGAAATGCTGTTTCTTTAAAAACAGTTTTGGATAAAAAAAGAACCATTTTAGTTTTTTATCGTGGCGGTTGGTGTCCGTATTGTAATTTGCATTTGGCAGCTTTAGGCGAAGCCGAAAAAGAATTATTGGATTTAGGGTACCAAATTGTAGCTATAAGTCCAGATGCCCCAAAAAACTTGAAAGTGACAGAAGAAAAAGATAAAGTAAACTATTTGTTACTGTCTGATAGTAATGGAGAATTGGCAAAGGCTATGGGGGTTGCTTTTCAAGCGCCTGATAAATACAAACCAATTATAACCAAAGGTTCTGATGGAGTTAATAGTAATTTCCTACCAGTTCCTTCAGTTTTTATTGTAAATTTAGATGGCGAAATTGAATTTGAGCATGTTACGCCCGATTACAAACATCGAATTTCCAATGATTTATTAGTTGCTGCTGCAAAATCTTTAAAAAAGTAGTCGTGAAAGCTTCAGTATTTACTTGGTTATTGCCTGTTGTTGTCGCTGCAATTTTAGTGCAAACATTGTATTTTAAATTTACAGCCGCCCCTGAGAGTGTGTATGTTTTTTCGCAATTAGGAATTGAGCCTTTTGGGCGAATTGCAACTGGAATCTTGGAGCTAATTGCAGCCATTTTAATACTAGTTCCTAGAACAACTATGCTCGGAGCACTATTGGGGTTGGGTTTAATGAGTGGCGCTATTGTTTCTCATCTTTTTGTTTTAGGTATTGAAGTTCAAAATGATGGAGGCACACTTTTTACGTTGGCGTTTTTAGTATTTGTTAGTTGCCTTATTTTAATTTATAAAGATAAAAGGAAGTTGGTCGATTTGTTAAACTTGAAATTCTAATATGCTTATACCATCTATAAATAAGAGTTTGAATGAATTGATTGATTTGTTAAGGCAATTGTCAAAAAGTGACTTTACAAACCCATGTCCTGAATTGAGTAATGCTAGTATTGGGGAACATTGCAGGCATATAATCGAAATGTTTCAATGCTTAGAAAAACAATTGGATTCGGGAGTATTAAATTATGATCACAGGGAACGCAATCAATGTATTCAAACCGATGTAGAATATGCAATTGAGCAAATTCTAGCTATTCAAAACGGATTGAGAAATGAAAATAAAAATCTCGAATTACAGCAGTTTATTGAAGGTGAGGAGATTCGTATTCAAAGTAATTATTTTAGAGAGTTGCTGTATAATTTAGAACATTGCATTCATCACCAAGCGTTGATAAAAGTGGCAATTTTAAAATTTGAAAATATAAATGTCGATGCTAATTTTGGTGTGGCGCGTTCTACTATCGAATTCAGAAAAAAATGTGTACAGTAAGTTTTGTAAATAGTAATGGCAGAATTTTTATCACTTCTAATCGAGATGAGAAGATTATAAGACCTAGCGCCATTCCGCCAAAGAATTATACCGTTAAAGGAAAGAATGTTATTTTTCCAAAAGATCCTAAAGCAGGAGGAACTTGGTATATTGTGGATGAAACAGGAACCGTACTTGTTTTGCTAAACGGTGCTGATGAAAAACACGAAAGGCAATCTTCTTATCGAAAAAGTAGCGGTTTGATTGTTTTGGAATTGATTAGTGAAAATTCGCCAAAAGATTTTTGGAAAAAAATTGATTTAGACAACATCGAACCTTTTACTTTGGTTTTGTTTCAAAATCACCAATTGTTTCAGCTGCGTTGGAATGGGATAGAAAAAGAAAAATTGGTTTTGAATACCAATGAAAAACACATTTGGTCATCGTCAACCTTGTATTCGAGTCAAATTAGAAAAGAAAGAGCCGATTTGTTTTATGCTTTTTTAGAAAATAAAGGATTACTTTCGGAATCGGATATGTATCAGTTTCACCGCTACACTGATCAAGAAAATACCGAAAATGGTTTGGTTATTAATCGCAATGGAGAAACAAAAACCTTGAGCATTACCCAATCCATTATTGAACAAAATAAAGTGGCAATAGTGCATTATGATTTGCTTACCAATGAAGATTTTTCGACTTCATTTATCATTGTTTAAAAACAGTCGATCGTTAAGAAATAGAAACATGAAATTATTGTTGCACAAAATTTTTCACTGGGAATATTGGCCTTTTCAAGTCGTTTATATTCCCATTTACTTTCTTTGGGGTTATTATGCCATTCGAGCAAAATCGCTTTTTTTCTTTAATGCGTCAAATCCAAGTATTAAAAATGGCGGATTTATTATGGAATTCAAAAAAGCCATCTATAATTTGATTCCGCAACACTATTATCCTAAAACCGAATTGGTAAAAGAAGGAACTTTTTTGGGAGAAATTCAAAACCAAATTGAAAAATCAGGAATTCAATTTCCATTAATTGCTAAGCCTGATATTGGTTTGCGTGGTTCTGCAGTGAAAAAAATTAATAGTATTGCCGAATTGAATCAGTATGCACAAAAAGCAAATTTTGATTTCTTACTTCAAGATTTGATTCCGTACGAAAATGAAGTTGGTATTTTTTATGTGCGTTATCCCAATGAAAATAAAGGTCGAATTACTGGAATTGTTTCAAAGGAATTTTTGATTGTCATTGGTGATGGAATTTCAACAATTGAAACTTTAATTAAAAAAAATACACGATTCGAATTGCAATTGGTTTCTTTGCAAAAAGAATACGGACAAAAACTTTTGGAGGTTTTAAAAACAGGAGAGAAGCGCAATTTAGTTCCTTATGGCAATCATGCTCGTGGTGCTAAATTCATCGATGGAAGTCATTGGATTTCTCCAAAATTAGAGACAACAGTTGATACCATTTGTACGCAAATACCAGAATTCTTTTTTGGAAGACTTGATGTAATGTATAATACGATGGAAGAATTGGAAGCGGGAAAAAACTTTGCAATAGTAGAATTAAATGGTGCTGCAAGCGAACCCACACACATTTATGACCCTATTCATTCGGTGTTTTTTGCTTGGAAAGAATTGGCTCGACACATCACTTATATGTATGAGATTAGTGTATTGAATAACAAAAAAGGCGTTCCGTTTTTAACGCATAAAGAAGGAATGAAAGAATATCGATTGCATCTGGAACAAAGCAATAAAATTGTAAATTTCTAAGTATGAAAACCATTCAAAATATAGCCGTTGGATTTACAGTTAGTTTTTTGGGTTCATTGCCGTTGGGTTTTCTCAATATTTTTGGACTTGAAGTGTACTCTAAATTGGGTTTAAAGTCTTTGGTTTTTTATATTCTAGGCGTTATTGTTATTGAGGCTTTTGTAGCATACTATACTTTAATTTTTGCTCATCAATTAGTACAGAATAAAAAACTCATGAAAAGGATTGAGATTTTTGGAGTTTTCTTTTTGTTGCTTGTTGCTTTTGTTTTTTACCAAAAATCATCAAATACTGTTCATGGCGAAGGCTATTTAGATGATTATTTACAATGGCCCATTTTTGGTGTGGGTGTTTTCTTGAGCTGCCTTAATTTTTTACAAATTCCTTTCTGGCTAGCTTGGAATCTTTACTTTCTTAATGGCAATTACATCAGTATTTATAAGAGATTGAAGTTTTATTATGTAGGCGGAACTATGGTTGGTGTTTTTTGTGGAATGCTATTTATTATTTATTTTTTGGATAAAATTTACAGGCAAATTACCTTTTTAACTGATTATATGATACCAGTAGTTATTCCCATTTTCTTTGTTTTTATGGCTGGATTTCAAGGGTACAAAGTTTTTAAAAAGTACTTTTCTAATAAAATAGCTTTAGAAGAAAAGGAAACCGAATAGGTGTTCATTGATTTTGTTTATTTTTGTAGCATGAAGAATATTATTATAACAGGAACTAGTAGAGGAATTGGATTTGAATTGGCTTTAAAGTTTGCCAATGCTGGACACCAAGTTTTGGCCATTTCGAGAAAAACACCTCAAGAATTAATTGCAAATAAAAATATTAATTGTCTTTCGGTGGATTTTTCTAATGAATCCGATTTAGAACAAGTTGAAAAATTTCTTTCTTCAACTTGGAAACAAGTAGATGCAGTGATTCATAATGCAGGGAGTTTAATTTGCAAACCTTTCGAAACCCTAACACAAACCGATTTTGAAAATGTATATAAAGTCAATGTCTTTGCTGTTGCAAATTTGACTCGCATTTGTATTCCGTTTTTGCAAAAAGGAAGCCATGTGGTTACTATCAGTTCTATGGGAGGCGTTCAGGGAAGTTTGAAATTTGCTGGTCTTGCTGCTTATAGTTCAAGTAAAGGAGCTGTGATTACGCTTTCGGAATTATTGGCCGAAGAATACAAAGAACGCGGTATTGCTTTTAATGTTTTGGCTCTTGGAGCAGTTCAAACCGAAATGTTAGAAGAAGCTTTTCCAGGTTATCAAGCGCCTATTTCGGCAGAAGGAATGGCGACTTATATTTATGATTTTACATTGAACGGAAACAATTATTTCAACGGAAAAGTATTAGAAGTTTCTACGACAAATCCGTAGTTAATTATGAATTGTTAGTTGTAAATTACAAACTATTCATCACATCATTATTCCTCCAAAGAATACTCATAACTCATAATTTATACTTAATTTGAGCGATACTTTAGCAAAATACATTCCAGATCACGCAGTCAAACCTATTTTTGAGTTGATTGTGACGCATCGGGTGCATTTAAAAATTGTTAATGAGCGTGCTACTCGTCATGGAGATTATCGAAAAGCAGTGAACGGAAAGCACGAGATTACCGTAAACGGAAGTTTGAATAAATATCGTTTTTTAATTACGCTTATTCATGAGATTGCACATTTAGTAGCTTTCGAAAAATATGGACGCAACATCAAACCACATGGAAACGAATGGAAACATACTTTTCAGCAGTTGATGGTACCTTATATTCGTCCTGAAATTTTTCCCAATCAATTGTTGCCTTTATTAGCGAGGCATTTTAGGAATCCTAGCGCGAGTAGCGATACTGATACTACTTTGTCATTGGCATTAAAACAATTTGACCAGCAAAACAATAAAAACTATGTTTTCGAAATTCCTTATGGCAGTATCTTTCGCATTAAAAACGGAAAGGTTTTTAAGAAAATAGCCGTTCGTACCAAACGTTTTGAATGTTTGGAAATCAGCTCTGGAAGGTTGTATTTATTCAACCCAAATGCTGAGGTAGAATTGATTAAAAATTCCAAATAAAAAATCCCAAATTCCACTGTATTTAATAATTGGAATTTGGGATTTTGATTATTTGAGAATTAAAAGAGTTATTCTTTCAAATAAGCTTCTCTAACTTTTCTAAATAAATTAGAAGAATAAACAAAATCAACTACAGCTTGGTTGTCCGTTTTAAAAATTTCTTCTTTAGTACCTTGCCATTCTTTAAGTCCGTTTTTCAAGAAAAGAATATTGTCTCCTATTTCCATCACCGAGTTCATATCGTGGGTATTAATCACGGTGGTAATATCATATTCTTCAGTGATTTCTCTAATAAGATTATCAATTAAAATCGATGTATTTGGGTCTAAACCCGAGTTGGGTTCATCGCAAAACAGGTATTTTGGTTTGTTTACAATGGCACGAGCAATTGCAACACGTTTTTGCATTCCACCCGAAATTTCAGAGGGTAATTTACTATGAGCATCTTTTAAAGCAACTCTTTCAAGTACAAAGTCAACTCTTTCTTTAATTTGTGCTTTATTGTTATTGGTGAACATTCGAAGAGGGAAAGCTACGTTTTCGGATACCGTCATCGAATCAAATAGGGCACTTCCTTGAAAAACCATTCCTATTTCAGTTCGTAATTCTCTTTTTTCATCATCTTCCAAAGTCGAGTAAACACGTCCATCAAACTCTATTGTTCCAACTTCTGGATGATGAATTCCAAGTAAACTCTTTAGTAATACCGTTTTTCCAGAACCACTTTGTCCAATAATTAAATTAGTCTTTCCTGTTTCAAAAATGGTTGAAATTCCTTTAAGAATTTTACTATCTCCAAATGATTTCTCTATGTTTTTTACTTCTATCATGATCCTAGTAACAACTGAGTTAGTATATAATTGAAAAGTATAATGGAAACAGATGTCCAAACAAATGATACCGTACTTGCTTTACCCACTTCTAGTGCGCCACCTTTCATGTAATAACCGTGAAAGGAAGGAATTGTTGCTAATAACATAGCAAATATGAAGGTTTTGATAAAAGCATAAATAATATGAAATGGAATAAATTGCATTTGTGCTCCATTAATAAATTCAGCACTAGAAGTGAAACCGCCGTAAACACCAGCCATCCATCCTCCCAGAATTCCTAAAAACATACTAATTCCAATAAGGAATGGATAGAAAAGTAAAGCGATAATTTTAGGAAAAACTAAATAGTTCAGAGAGTTAACTCCCATTACTTCCAAAGCATCTATTTGTTCGGTTACTCGCATTGTTCCAATACTAGATGTAATAAATGAACCCATTTTTCCAGCCATAATTACCGAAATAAAGGTAGGGGCAAATTCAAGTATTACCGATTGACGCGTGGCAAATCCAATAAGATATTTTGGGATTAATGGATTGGTTAAGTTCAATGCTGTTTGAATAGCTACAACTCCACCAACGAAGAACGAAATGAAGGCAACAATACCAAGTGAACCAATAATTAAATCATCTATTTCTTTGAAGATGAGATTGCGCATCACTGACCATTTGGTTTGTTTACTAAAAATCTCTTTTAGCATTAGGAAATATTTCCCTACTTGCGATATATAACGAATGAGCATCATAGTTTTGTGAATATTGTCAAAAATAGTTATAAGTTATGAGTTATGAGTTATCTGTTGAAGCTTTTTCGAAAAGTCAAATCAACGAATTAACTTCTCTTTCATTTTTTTTAAACGATATTGACGAATGAATTTAGCTTGTTCCGTGTTAACTAATAACGGTTTTTTCTCTGATTTTGCTTTTAGAAAGCCTTGGATGTAATCAAAAAACAGCAACGGTTTCTTTTTCATAAAAGACAACTTTGCCGAAGCTATTGATGTAATCCAGAATCCGTAACCCAATGTATAAAAAGCTTCACCTTGTTTATAACGCGCTGTTTTGTTGTAATTAGCTCCTGTTGGTTTTAAATGTTTTACTTTTAAAGAAGCATCAGTAACTACTTTCCAATTGTAGAATTTACACAATAATTCGTCCACAGTGTCCCAGCCCATTTGAGGTCTTAGTCCTCCAATTTGTTTGAAAGTTTCTTTTCGGTAGGCTTTCAAGGCACCGCGAATGTGGTCTTTGTCTGTTAGGTTTTCTAAAACCCAATCTCCATTTTTTTCGATATAACAAAATCCGCCTACCATTCCGATTTTTGGATCAGAGTTAAAATGTTTGGTGATGGTTTCTAAATAATTATTTGGAAAAATCAAGTCGGCATCCAATTTTACAATAACATCGTAATCTTCGTCTAAAGTTTCAAAACCTGTTTGAAAAGCTTGAATTACTTTGCTTCCTGGCATATGAATAGCACTCGATTTTTTTTCTACCAAAGTAATAAACGGATTGTCTTTGGCGAAAGCCAGTATAATTTCGGCAGTTCTATCCGTTGAATTGTCATTCACAATCACTACTTTTTTTGGTAAAAGTGTTTGGGAAACGAGAGATTCTAAGGTTAGAGAAATAAATTCTTCTTCGTTATGAGCAGGAATAACTATGTAGTAGTTCATTGTAATAATTATGAATTATAAATTATGAATTGTTAGTTCCAATAGCATAATTTGTAACAATTTTTAAATCATTTAATCTTTCAATTTCTCTGCAAAAACGATATAGTATCTTGGCGTGAAATAGCGTAATAAAGGTCTAAAACCAATTTTCTTTACAGGATGTGTAAATTTTTCTCTTGCTGTAATTTTCCAACCAGTTTTTTCTAAAAGCCAGTCTAATTGCCAGTCTTCAAATTCATGGTAATGCCTGTCCCACATATCGGTTTTGCTTCTATAGGCAGGAGAAAACCAAAGGCGCAACGGAATTGAAATTAACAATTTGTCGCATTTTACATTTTCTAAAATGGTAAAAGGATTTAATAAATGTTCGAAAATTTCGAAGGCTGTAAAAACAGAATAGGCTTCGGTTTGCAAAGCGGTTTGATCTTTATCTAAATCTTCACCTGTGGTGTTTTTTACTTTATATCCGTTTTCTTCCATGATTTTAGAAAATGGATTTGATACTCCTAAATCAAAAATAGTTTCAGAAGTTGAAACGTATTTTTTTAAAAAATCTAAAGTATGTTTGAATCTTTTATTAGGAAACGTTTTTTCGTACATTGTTTATAGCGTTTTTTAGAACAGGCACAAATGTACAAAGATATATTACTTGTTTTGTAGAATTATAGCTCAGATTATTTTACTTAAACAGAAAAATCCGCAAACAAAATAAAATTTCAGTTGCGGATTTTTATTTGTAAAACTTTGAAAAAGTTTAGTATCTGTAAACAAAAGCATTAATATTCATTCCAGCACCTACTGAAGCAAAGATAAGAATGTCTCCTTTGTTGATTTCGTGGTTTTCAATTTGTCCTTTCAATATCAAATCAAATAAGGTTGGAACAGTTGCAACACTGCTGTTTCCTAAGTCGTGAATACTCATTGGCATGATGTCAGCAGGAGCAGTTTTGTCGTAAAGTTTGTAAAAGCGGTCAATAATGGCTTCATCCATTTTTTCGTTGGCTTGATGAATCAAGATTTTTTTGACGTCTTCTATAGCAATACCACTTTTGTCCAAACAATTTTTCATTGCTGTTGGCACATTGCTTAAAGCAAATTCGTATATTTTTCTACCATACATTTTGATATATTTGGTATTTTGGTCTAAACCTGGGTGATAGGATTTTCCGTAAAATAAATATTCTGCTTCTTCTTCAGTGTAAGAGGCTGTTTCATGCGAAAGCATTCCTGTTTCATTATCAGAAGCTTCTACAATAGTTGCACCAGCACCATCAGAATAAATCATCGAATCACGGTCGTGATCATCAACGACTCTAGAAAGTGTTTCAGCACCAATTACCAAGCAACGTTTTGCCATGCCAGATTTGATAAAGGCATTGGCATGCAATACACCTTCAACCCATCCCGGGCATCCGAAAATAAGGTCGTAAGCTACACATTTTGGATTTTTAATCTTCAATTTATGTTTGACACGACTGGCTAAACTTGGTATCATATCCGATTGGATGCTTCCAAATTTTACATCTCCAAAATTATGTGCAAAAATAATATAATCAATCGTTTCGGGATCAATTCCGGCATTTTCAATTGCTTTTTGAGAAGCTAGGAAAGCCATGTCAGAAGTATTATATTGACTTTCTGAATAGCGCCTTTCTTGAATTCCAGTTATTGCTTTAAATTTTTTAATGATAACTTCATTCGATTGTTTGATAGGAGTTCCATCTTCATTTAAAAATTGATGAAGTTCAAAGTATTTATCGGAAATTACTCTTTCTGGAATGTAACTTCCTGTTCCAGTTATTTTTATTTTCATTAGGCTGTTTCCATTTAAAAAAAAATAGCAATAATTTAATATTTTCAAAACAACAAGAAAACATTATCTGCTATACAATTGGCAAAATTACTGATATTTTTTAAAGAATTTCCAAAATCAACTGCTTTTAATTTTTGATTTCTGAATCTTATTTGAATAAAAAATATTTAGTACCGTAATTTTCTGTTAGTTAAAAAAAAATGCCCCGAAATAAACGAGGCATTCTGAATTATAATTTTGGTGTATTAACTTTCCATGTAGGCTTCAATTGGCGCACAAGAACATACTAGATTTCTATCTCCAAAAGCATCATCAGCTCTACGTACTGTAGGCCAAAATTTGTTTTCAGCAATATATTCTAATGGGAAAGCAGCTTGTTCTCTAGTATATGGGAAATTCCAATTTTCTACAGTAAGCATGGCTAAAGTATGTGGAGAATTTTTCAGCACGTTATTTTTCTCTTCAATAGAAGCAGCTTCAATTTCTTTTCGAATAGAAATCATCGCATCACAAAAACGATCTAATTCATCTAAGTTTTCACTTTCTGTTGGTTCAATCATTAAAGTTCCTGCCACAGGAAAAGAAACTGTAGGTGCGTGGAAACCATAATCCATCAAACGTTTTGCGATATCTGTAACTTCAATACCTTTTTGTTTAAATGGACGGCATTCTAAAATCATTTCGTGAGCTGCACGACCCATTTCTCCAGAATATAAAGTGTCATAATGACCGCTTAATTTTTCTTTGATGTAGTTTGCATTTAATATAGCGTATTCAGTTGCTGATTTTAAACCTGCAGCACCTAACATTTTGATATAGCCATAAGAAATCAAGCAAACTAAAGCAGAACCCCAAGGCGCTGCAGAAATTGCTGTGATTGCAGATGAACCACCTGTAGTTACAACAGGGTTAGTAGGTAAGAATGGAGCTAATTGTGGCGCTACGCAAATAGGCCCAACTCCAGGTCCCCCACCACCGTGAGGGATAGCGAAAGTTTTGTGTAAGTTCAAGTGGCAAACGTCAGCACCAATAGTTGCAGGATTTGTTAATCCTACTTGAGCATTCATATTGGCACCATCCATATAAACTTGTCCACCATTATCGTGAACAATTTGTGTAATCTCTTTAATTGCTCTTTCGTAAACACCATGAGTAGAAGGATAAGTTACCATTAAACAAGAAAGATTGTCTTTGTGTAAAATGGCTTTTTCGCGTAAATCTTCTACGTCAATATTTCCATTTTCTAGTGTTTTAGTAACTACCACTTTCATTCCTGCCATAGCAGCGGATGCAGGGTTAGTTCCATGAGCCGAAGAAGGAATCAAAGCAATATTTCTGTGGTGATCTCCTCTAGATTGGTGATAGGCTTGAATAACCATTAATCCTGCATATTCTCCTTGTGCACCTGAATTTGGTTGTAAAGTAGTAGCTGCAAAACCAGTAATTTCGTTTAATTGTTCTTCTAGTTTAACAAGCATTTCTTGGTATCCTTGCGCTTGATCTAAAGGTGCAAATGGGTGGATACTGTTCCAGCTTGGAGCACTTAATGGCAACATTTCAGCGGCAGCATTCAATTTCATTGTACAAGAACCTAACGAAATCATTGAGTGGTTTAACGCTAAATCTTTACGCTCTAACATTTTGATGTAACGCATCAAAGCGGTTTCCGAATGGTATTTATTAAATACTTCGTGTTGCAAGAATGTTGAAGTTCTTACTAAGCTTTCTGGGAAATGATTAGTTTCTGATAAAGTATCAATAGTGATTGTTGCTACTCCTTTTGCTTCAGCAAAAATAGAAACCACTTTATTTAAATCAGCAAAACTGATGGTTTCGTTCAAAGAGATAGAAACGGTATTTTCGTTTGGATAAAAGAAATTTACTTCGTTAGCCTCAGCAATTTCTCTTACTTTCTTAGCATCTGCTTTTAATACGATGGTGTCAAAGAAAGCGGTATTCGTTTGTTCGAAACCTAATTTTTCTAAGGTATTTGCTAAAGTTACCGCCGAAGCATGTACTTTGTTTGCAATGTATTTTAATCCTTTTGGTCCGTGATAAACAGCATACATACTTGCCATTACAGATAGTAAAACCTGTGCTGTACAAATGTTAGAAGTTGCTTTATCACGCTTAATGTGTTGTTCACGTGTTTGCAACGCCATACGCAAGGCACGATTTCCATCAGTATCAACAGTTACACCGATGATTCTTCCTGGCATACTACGTTTGTATTCATCTTTAGTAGCAAAATAAGCAGCATGAGGACCACCATAACCCAACGGAATTCCGAAACGTTGTGTAGTTCCAAGTGCTACAGCAGCACCCATTTCTCCTGGAGGAGTTAATTTGGCTAAACTTAAAATATCTGCAGCAACGGCTACTTTGATATTATTTTCGGCAGCTTTTGCTATAAAAGCAGTATAGTCATTAACTTGTCCAAATTTCCCTGGATATTGTAAAATAGCTCCAAAGAATGCATCTGAAAAGTCAAAATCTTCGTGATTTCCAACAACTAATTCTACTCCAATTGGCGTAGAACGGGTTTGTAAAACCGATAAAGTTTGTGGTAAAATTTCTTCTGAAACAAAGAATTTACAAACATTAGCTTTCTTTTGCTCTCTTGTTCTTACGTCAAATAACAATGCCATGGCTTCAGCTGCTGCTGTTCCTTCATCAAGAAGAGAAGCATTTGCAATTTCCATTCCTGTTAATTCGATAACTGTAGTTTGGAAGTTCAAAATCGCTTCTAGACGACCTTGAGCAATTTCGGCTTGGTATGGCGTGTAAGCCGTGTACCAACCTGGATTTTCGAACACATTTCGTTGAATAACCGCAGGAACAATTGCTTGGTTATATCCTAAACCAATGTAGGTTTTGAACATTTTATTTTTATTTCCTAAAAGGGTAATATGCTTTAAATATTCATATTCCGTCATTTCGGGATCTAAATTTAGAGGTGCTTTTAGACGAATGTCATCTGGAAGGGTTTCGTAGATGAGCTGTTCTATTGAGTCAACTCCAATTGTTTTCAACATCTGTTGTAGGTCATTTTCTCTTGGCCCAATGTGTCTTAAAGCAAAAGCATCTGTTTTCATTTGTAGATAATATCTGTTTTTAATGGGAAAATGGAATTACTTCCTAATTTTAAAATTTTAGTTGAAGTGATTGAGCTTCATTTTGCATAAAATTTCATTCGTTTCTGTGACAAATTTAAGGTTTAGCTCCTTTCATTTAATTGAAAAAAAGCTCATGTTTTTCGTGGCGCAAAAATAAACATAATTCCGTTTTAAATCATTGTTTTTTAGGAATCATTTCATCTGATTTAAAGATATTTGCAAATATTTGATTCAAATGAGTCTTTTTGTTGGATAATTCGCATTGAAGCCCTCGTTTTGTTTTTATATAAACATACTGTTTAACCAGGTTTAGGCTTTGTGTTTTTGTGGAATTGTATTAGTCATTACTACTTTTAGTTGTTTTGCCATAGCAAATTTATAAAATTCCTCGAGCTTTAATTTCAAGGTATTTGTTAATGGCTTCCAGAGTTAGGTTTTCAGGAGAAGTTAACAGACTGTGAATTCCGTATTTTTTTAATTCGTGAGCAATAAGGCGTTTTTCAAACATGAATTTTTCAGCCACAACTTTATCGTAAATATCCTGAATGACTTCTGTTTTTTTGTTTATAATGCTATTGAGTTCGGTATTGTTGAAAAAAACGACTACTAGAAGGTGACTTTTGGCAATTCCTTTTAAATAAGGTAATTGACGATTGAGTCCTTCCATCGTTTCGAAGTTGGTGTAAAGAATAATTAAACTTCTTTGGTTTATGTTTTTTTTAATATCAGCGTATAGACGACTGTAATCACTTTCGAAGAAATTAGTTTTAATGTTGTATAAAGTTTCGAGTATTTTTTGCATTTGAGAAGTTCTTCTTTCAGCAAATACTCGGTTTTCTACGGTTTTAGAAAAGGAAAATAAGCCAACTTTATCTTGTTTTTTTAAGATTACATTTGATAAAACCAGAGTGGAATTGATGGCATAATCCAGCAAACTTAATCCGTTAAAAGGCATTTGCATGACTCTTCCTTTATCGACAGCCATGTAAACTGATTGTGATTTTTCATCCTGAAACTGGTTGACCATTAGCATATTTCTCTTCGCAGTGGCTTTCCAGTTTAAGGTTCTTATATCATCGCCTTGAACGTATTCTTTTATTTGTTCAAACTCCATGGTATGTCCAATACGGCGGATTTTTTTTATACCATATTGCGATAAATTATGAGAAAAAGCGATTAAATCGTATTTTCTTAATTGCATATACGATGGGTAAGTAGGCACCATTTGATTGTTGTCGAAGGTAAAACGACGCGAAATTAATTGCAACGGCGAACTTACATAAACGTTGAGATTGCCAAAGAAATATTCACCTCGTTCCGTTGGATGCAAGTCGTACTTGACTTCGTCGGATTTATTGGCATTTATTTTTCGAATAATATTAAAATCCCGAACTTGAAATTGAAAGGGAATTTCATCAATTATTTTCACACTTATGGGAAAAGTGTAATTATTGTTGATGTTTATAGTTACAGGGTTAGCGTCTCCATTGGATAATTTTGCAGCTGTAGTTCTATTGGCCTCGATGTTTTCTTTAGGAAAAAAAAGCAGTATCATATCGAATCCTAAAAAAGCAACTAGGATAATAACAAGATACCAAACGGCATTGTATAGATTTGGAAAAATAAAAGCACAAACAAAAAGCCCTATTACTCCTAAGAGTAAATAGAAAAACAAATTGTTTAAGTATAATTGTTTGATGAATTTCAATGGATCAAGTTTTAGAAGATTACAACTTTTTATCTTGGAATTTCTACCGTTTCTATAATTTGTTTGATAATTTCTACGCTAGTAATGCCTTCCATTTCTCTTTCGGGAGTAACAATAACACGGTGTTGGAGGACAGGAATTGCAGCTTCTTTAATGTCTTCGGGAGTTACAAAATCACGACCTCTAATCGCGGCAAAACCTTTGGCAGCATTCAAGATGGCGATGGATGCGCGAGGCGAAGCTCCTAAATACAAAAAGGCATTTTCTCTCGTATTCACTACAATTCGAGCAATGTATTCTAATAGATTTTGCTCTACAAGGATTTGTTTAACCAGATCTTGGTATTTTCTAATTTCTGTAGCCGAAAGAATGATATTTATTGCTTTTAATTTATCCTGACTTTGCAAGGTGTGTTCTCTTTGTATAATCGAAATTTCTTCTTCAAGTTTAGGATAATCAATAGAAATTTTGAATAGAAAACGATCTAATTGTGCTTCTGGTAATCGATAGGTTCCTTCTTGTTCGATTGGGTTTTGCGTTGCAATAACAAGAAAAGGCGTATCCAGAATATAAGTTGTACCGTCAATAGAAATTTGACGTTCTTCCATGACTTCAAAAAGTGCCGCTTGTGTTTTGGCAGGCGCACGATTGATTTCGTCAATCAGAATTAAATTCGAAAAAATAGGTCCTTTTTTAAATTCAAATTCAGAGTTTTTAAGATTAAAAATCGAAGTTCCTAAAATGTCCGACGGCATTAAATCAGGAGTAAATTGAATTCGGCTAAAGCCAATATTTAAGGTTTTGGAAAGCAGTTTGGCAGTAATTGTTTTGGCAACACCGGGAACACCTTCCAGCAATACGTGTCCGTTTGATAAAATGGCAACTAAAAGTTGGTCCACCATTTTTTGTTGTCCCACAATTACAGTTTCCAGTTCTGTTTTTATAGCATTAACATGGTTTAATAATGGAGCAAGATCTAGTCTTGTTTCAAAATTCAGGTTTTCATTTGTTATATCTTCCATGATGATTGGTATGTTTTTAAAATATTAATTTAAAATTTTTTCGATAGCGTTGTTGATTTCTATTAAATCGGCTTCAATGCTATGATGATAACTTTTTCGATGATCAATAATAAGTTGGATTGCATTTTCAATATCAGCGCGATTTTTTCCTGATTTGAGATGTAATTTGGTAACGAATTCTTTATCAAGTTTTGAAGTATCAATTAAATATTCATTGCGAATTCGTTCTAAGAAATAAATTATCTTTTTGTCAACAATATTATTATGATCGCCTTCTTGATAATATAAATTACCAATGGTTTTAGTAAAATCTACGGTTAAATTAGCCAGTGGTTTGATTATTGGAACAATGCGTTGTTTGCGTTTAGCATTGAATAATATAAAAATTAATGTTCCAATTAAAAAGATATACCAAGCCCATTTTAAGGCTGCTTGTCCTAAAATGTATCGCATTGGAGAATCAGAAATACCTTCACCATTAGTCGGTTTCATATACCAATAAACAGCTTCTTTTGGGATGTAAGACAACGCTTTTTCAGCATATTCATAATGATTCGCCTTTAATAAATGAAAATTTGAAAAAACGGCAGGTTGCGTGTGCAAATAAAAATAACCATTAACATAAGGTACTTTGATGAAATTGACTTTTTTTGTAGAAAATTCATTTCTTTGATAACCTAATACTGTGGTGTTTAAAGTGTCAATTTTGGAGAAATAGTAGTTGTCCATTCCTTCAGTAAAATTGTATGGTTTTCTACCTAAATTTTTATTGGCCAGCCAAATGGTACTTTTTGGGGTATAATGAAAATCGGTTCTGAAATCTAATTTTAAACTATCCAGTAAAGACTGTGGAAATGTTTTCATGCTTAAAAATGCATTATTTCCATGCGAAACAAAATAGAAAATCTCTTTCATAGAGGCTTCGTCAATAGAAGCAAATTCCGAAATATTTAAAACAGTTCCTTTAATGGTATAGGTGTCTACTAAAGAATCGGAGTCGTATTTTGTATTTAAAAATTCATAAGGTGTGCTAGTTGATAAGCGTTCTATCTTTTGGTTTTTTAAAATGCCTCCAATTTCATGATCCAACACATAAAGTCCAAAAGGGATTTTATCATTAACAGAATAAGTTGGTCGCCAATCTACAGCTTTTGGACGATTGTAATCGGCTATTACGATCAATGCAAATACGACGACTAATAATGCGATGTATATTTTGATTTTGTTATTCATTACCAAAAGATTTTAAAGCATTTTTAAATCGGTTTTGAGCGTTTAGAAAGTTTTTTTCGTCCATGTCAAATTCTCCGTACCAAATATAATTGTACAAATAAGATAAATAAGTAAATTCTTCTTTATGAGCGGTGTTTTTTAATTCATAGAGATAATCGCTGTTGGTCTTGTCAACATGCCAATCGATATACCGATTTTCGGCCATCACTTTCAATAACCATAAATAGTAGTAGCGAATGCAAAGTCTTTTTTTATCTTCGAGCAGACATTCTTGAATTAGTTTTTCAAAATCAACCAGATGAATGTTTTTCTCAATATCGTAATATTCTATTTTCTTCTTATTGGCATTACCGCCAAAAATCCATTGTCCTTCTCTTTTAATAATGGCTTTGGTAATGAGGTAAATTACCAATAAAACAACAATGCCAGCGACTAGTTTTAGAATCGTTAGCGCTGCTTGTGGATTTCCTAAGCGAAATAAACTCGCAATTTTATGCAGCAGCCATCGAATGAATCGATCCCAGAAGGTTATTTCAGTTTTTTGATTTTCATAAACAAAATCCGAATCGCTGTATTTTTTCTTGTAGTCTTTAGTAAATGTTCTTGTTTTTATTGGCTCCGAGTCAACATAGATATCTTTTTCTTCAAATTTAGCTGTAGGGGTTTGGGGTACGGCCAATGAGTCTTGAGCATTTGTCGTGTTCAAGAATAAAAGAAAAAAGATAAGGATTAGCGCTTTATTCATTTTCGAATGCCATAATTTCGATTTGGGCTTTTGGATACACTTTATCATTTTATTGCTGTTATTTTTTTGTGAACAATAAACGGATAGATCAAATAATAAAAGGAGATGATTCCAAGTGTAAATAAAATTATAAAACTACTGAGCCAGATAGGCATATCGATTGAATATCGGGTGATGAAACCTTCCAGAAAACCAGCTGCAATTGTAAAAGGAAAAGTACTCAGGAATATTTTAAAACTATTTTTAAAGCCAATTTTAAAGGAGTTTAATCTTGAATACGTTTTTGGGAATAGAATAGAAGCTCCAAGAATAAATCCCGCTGTGCTTTCAATTACAATAGCAAAAATTTCCATTGAACCATGAATCCAAATGCCTCGTACACTTTGCCAAAAAACATTATGTTCGTAAAAAAAGTATTGGAAAGATCCAAGCATTAACGAGTTTTGCAAAAAGATGTAAAAAGTTCCAATTCCGCCAAAGAGTCCATAAATATAGCACCTTGCCCCAACATAAATATTGTTTAATGTTATGGCAATAAAACCTCCCCAATTGCTTCCGGACTCATAAACTGCCATCGGATTACCTTTTTTGATGTTTTCCAAAGTCATGTTTACATAACCATCGCCCAGAATTAAGCGTACAAAATCCTTGTCAAATTTTGCGGAAACCACTCCCATAGCAACCGTTGCAAAGAACAATACAAAAGCATAAAGTAAATATCTTTTATATTCATAAACCAGACAAGGGACTTCTGTTTTAAAGAATTCCAGGAGTCTGTTTTTATCTTCTCTTTTGGTTTTATATATTTTTTGATAACTCAACGAAGCAAGGTGATTCAGGTAAACTACTGTTTTGCTTTTAGGATAATACGTGCGAGCATAAGATAAATCATTCATTAATTGAATGTATAAATTTGCTAAATCATCAGTATTTTTTTTAGCTTTACCAAAAATAGCCAGTTCAAACTCTAGCCATTTTTCTTTATTTTGTTTTATGAATGCAATTTCTCTCATTACCGCTAAAGTATAAAATATGTCAGAATTATCTATAAGCACAACACAAAATGTTGATATAAATTTTAAAACGGCTTCTGTTGGCGAACGATTACAATCCTATTTGATTGATTTGGTAATCAAAATTGCTTACGGAATCCTTGTTTACGGAGTTTTTTTTTATGGCTTGGGTTTTAGTAGATTATTAGGAACTTTAGATCCTTGGTCTAAAATAGCATTGGTTTTAGTTTTTTATTTTCCAATAGTAATTTATACGATAACCTTAGAAAGTTTTTTTGAAGGGCAAACCATTGGAAAAAAATTAATTAAGATAAAAGTAGTGAAAATTGATGGCTATCAAGCTAGTTTTGGCGATTACCTCATGCGTTGGTTTTTTAGATTAATTGATATTTCTATATTTAGCGGAATTATAGCTTTTATAACAGTTGCTTCTTCTAAGAAAAATCAAAGAATTGGGGATATGGCGGCAGGTACAGCAGTGATTACTTTAAAGAATAAAATTGATATAAGCCACACTATTTTGGAGGAATTAGATCAAGAATATGTGCCTAAATATCCATCAGTAATTAAGTTTTCAGATAATGATATGCGTATTATCAAAGAGAATTTTCAGCGTGCTAATGAAAGTGATGATTATGTAATGATTCTTAAATTAGTGAACAAAATTGAAAGTTTTTCTGGAATTAAAAACGAATCAAATGGTAATAAAGAATTTATTGCAACCATTTTGAAAGATTACAATTATTATACAAGGAACATGTAAAATGTTGGCTTAGTAGCTATTTTGTTTTTCGGAAATTAATTTTAAATAATCATTTCTTTCTAAAAGGAAGTTTTTTAGATGGTTTTTCAAGAAAAGGAAATCAAATAGTTGCCCAAAATATCCAAAAGGAGTTTCGTATTCTAAAATATCTTTCATAGTTGTAATTCCATTTGTTTCTTCAAAAAAATGCTGGTGTTTAAAGCTTTTGAATTTTCCTTCTTCCATTTCATCAACAAAATAATCATAGAGTACCATTGTGGTAATTCGGCTTTTATGGCTCAGATAAAAACCAAAATGTTTCCCTCGCCAAGTTACAGTCTCATCATGATTGATTAAACCCGAAGTTGTGTCAGCAATTGCTTTTTCGTTAGTTTTACTAGTAGAATTTTGATGAATATCAATGTTTCTTGCGTTATCAAAAACGATTTGTTTTGGCGTTTTTATTTTAGTGACTAAGTTTATAGTTGTCATTTATACTAAATTTTTTAATGCTTTGGCTAAGGTGTCATATTCAAATTGAAAACCATTTTGCTGTAGTCGTTTTGGGATTACATTTCTACTTTTCAAAACCAATTCGGGTTCTGTTCTAATAAGTATAGCACCCAATTTTAATAAGGTCTCATTTATTGGAATTCCGAACGGAATTTTAATAGCTTTTCTTAATAGAGACATGAATTTTCTGTTTTGAATTGGTTTAGGAGAAACAATATTTACAACCCCAGTAATTTCTTTTTCGATGACAAAATCGATTGCTCGTGCAAAATCAGTTTCGTGAATCCAACTGATAAATTGATTTCCTTTTCCTTGTTTTCCTCCAAAACCAAACTTAGTTAAAGTCTTTAATGGAATTAAAGCGCCGCCATTTTTCCCTAAAACGATAGAAGTTCGCAAAGCAGTTTTCAAGGTTTTTTGAGTTTCAATTTTAAAAAAAGCTTTCTCCCAAGATTGAGCGACATTCATTGAAAAATCATTCCCGATTTTACCATTAATTTCATCCATTTCCTTATCTAAAGAAAACCGATAAATGGTAGAAGTTGATGAATTAAGGAAGTGCTTAGGTGGATTATCGCAATTTAAAATAGCTTTGTTTAAAATCTTAGTGCTTTCAATTCGAGACAATAAGATTTCTTTTTTGTTTTCTTTAGTATACCGACAGTCAACAGATTTCCCTGTAAGGTTTATTAAAACTGTTGCGTTTTCTAATTCGTTTTCCCAACCAGAAAAAGTTCTGGCATCCCAATTTACATATTTGATTCCATCAATTATTTTTGAATTTCCTCGGCTTAGAATTACAATTTCGTCAAATTTATTTCTAAAGTGATTTATTAAAACTTGTCCAAGAAACCCTGTTCCTGCTGCGATGATTAGTTTGTTCATGATAATTAGTAATTCAAAATTAATGATAAAACGATAACTCTATACAAAACCCAAGTTAGACATAGATAAGTAGGTAATTCAAGGATTTTAATTCTTCTATAATGTTCCATAAACATGATGAAAGCTGTAATGGCAAACCATGCTAAAATTGTTTTTTCTGAGATATTGAGAACAGTTTGTAAAGCTAACATTGGAAGTAGTAGTAGAGAACCCATTAAAGAAACGGTCATTAGATTTCCAGTATAATTGAGAATTGTTTTTTTGTCCAATTTTAAAATAAATAAACTTTGAAAAATGAGTTGTCCTAAAGTAATTATAAATTCGCGTACTATGTTCGCTTTTGGTAAACTTATGATTAAAATTGAGTAATTATATAAGACTATTGTAGTAACTACAGTCGCAAATCCAATAAATAAAAACGGTATTTGTAGTTGAAATTTGGAATACATTGCAGCTTTATTTCTTTGTTAATTTTACTCGGAATAATCACTTTTCGATTATAAGAGACAAATGAATATAGTTTCTCCAACAAGAATTTAATTGGTTTGATGTTTCCAATTTTCTCAATTAGTGGAAAAGAAAATCCTATCACTTTTAGTAAACTATCTATTCCATATAAAACTGTTTGATTTTGATTGTCAATTAATGCAATTTCATTTGAAGCACGATTTATGTCCACAAATTTTTGTTCTGTTATGCTTAATTCACAATAAGATTTACGGCCATTTTTGTCTAGCATTTTTGCTTTTATAAAGTATGAAGTATAGACTTGACACAAAGGGCAGTCTTCATCATAAAGTAACGTTTGGTTTTGTAGTGTTTTCATGCTCTTTAACTATTTTACTCATTATTAAATAAAAATATACTGCAATTGACATAGGAAAGATTAATATTATAGGCCATATAATTAAATCATTATTTGTTTGTTGGAGATAGAATTGATAGTAAACTAAAATAAGTTCAGTAATTGTAGCTATCCAATAATTGGATAAATGTCTTCTAGCATAATTAGATTTATTGTAGGTTCTTATGGTTAAGTAAAGAGCGGAAATCACTTGAATAACTCCCAAAGCAATTTGGGCTAACAATCCAAAATAAATAATAATAAATAGTGGGATAGTTGTAAATAATGCTATTTTGTTAATTATGACAAGTGCTTTCATTGTTATCTATGTTTTAAACTTTCAGAAAAAAATGAAAGTTTGGTTTAAAAAAAAATGGATTTATTTCATGAATTTAATTAAAATCTGTGTCAACCAATTGTCTTTGTATTCGGTGATTTTATCTAAAACGTTATCTGCTTTTAATACAAAATCATATAGTTTAGTAGTTTGAGCAACAAAATGTTTTTCCTCTTCAGTTGTATTGGCTTCAATTGAAGAAACTTCTTTTAAAACCTTTAAAGCAGGTTTTATTTCTCGTTTGCTTCTTTCTCTGGAAATTTTAACTGCTAATTCGTCTAAATCTTTTTCGGCTGTAAAAAACTCTCTTCTTTCTCCCACTTTATATTCTTTGTAAACAATTCCCCAATCCATTAAAGCACGTAAATTCATGCTTGCATTTCCACGAGAAATTTGTAATTCTTCCATAATGTCTTCCATAGAAATCGCTTCATTTGAGATCATTAATAATGCATGGATTTGCGCCATGGTTTTATTAATTCCCCATTGAGAACCTAATGCTCCCCAGGTTTGTACGAACTTATTTTTTGCTTCTTTGAATTCCATACAACAAATATATATAAAAGTTTTTAAACTTTCAAAAATAAATGAAAGTTTCATTTAAGAAAGAAAACCGAAGCATCTCTACTTCAATTTCTGTTTTTTTGATACTTTCAAAAGTAGTTATTTAAGAGAAAAAGGACTTCACTTGATCCACGTCAAAGGATTTTTTTTCTTCATCGACAGAGATAATACTTGTGGCTACAGCTTTCTTTTTTCCTTGTAGCAAAGTTATTTTTTCTTCGATGGTGTCTTTGCAAATCATACGATATGCCATTACTTTTTGCTTTTGTCCAATGCGGTAACAGCGGTCAATAGCTTGGTTTTCTACAGCAGGATTCCACCAAGGATCTACTAGAAAAACATAATCAGCTTCGGTTAAATTAAGGCCTGTTCCTCCAGCTTTTAAACTGATTAAAAACACTCTAACATCTGTATTGTTCTGAAAATTGTTAACTTTTTCTTCTCTATTGGTTGTTTGTCCATCGAGATATTCGTAATAAATTTGTTCATCGTCTAATCGTGTTTTGATGAGTTGCAGCATTTTTACAAATTGCGAAAACACTAATATTTTGTGCTTACCTGTTTTTTCTTTAATGTTTTCTAACAACAAATCCAGTTTGACTGATTGATTTCCATAATCCTCTTCATCTGAAATTAAGGCAGGCGAATTGCATATTTGTCTCAATTTAGTCAATCCTTCTAAAATATACATTTGAGCATTTTCTACTCCGTTTTCGTCTATTTTATTGATGAGGTAATCACGGTATTTATTTTTAAAACTATCATATACCTTGCGTTGTTCGTTGCCCATTTCGCAATAAATGATGCTTTCTGTTTTCTCAGGAAGTTCTTTAGCCACTTGCTCTTTGGTTCTTCGAAGTAAGAAAGGATTGATTATTTTACTTAACAAGTGCGAAGCTTCATGGTTTTTTTCTTTGTCAATCGCATCCGAAAATTCAGTTTTAAAATGGCTCATGTTGCCTAATAACCCAGGATTGATAAAGTTCATTTGGGCATATAAATCAAAGGTGTTGTTTTCAATCGGTGTACCTGTAAGCACCAGTCGATTATAGGAATTCAATAAACGAACGGCTTTGTATCGTTTAGAATTAGGGTTCTTGATGGCTTGACTTTCGTCCAAAATAATGTAATTGAATTTAAAATCTTTCATAAATTCTATATCATTCAATAAAGAGCCATAAGTCGAAATAATCAGGTCGTATTTTGCAAAATTATCTTTATTTTCAATTCGATTGAAACCCACAAAAGGCAACATTTTTAGCGTAGGACAAAATTTAGAAATTTCGTTTTTCCAATTAAAAATTAAAGAAGTTGGTGCAATAATTAACGAAGGCAAACATTTTTTGTTTTTTAGTTTCAAATATTGCAAAAACGTAATGGCTTGCAATGTTTTTCCTAATCCCATATCATCGGCTAGGCAACCGCCCAATTGGTTTTTGTCTAAGAATGCCAGCCAGTTTAATCCGTGCTTCTGATAATCTCTCAATTTTGCTTTAATACCTTTTGGTATTGGAACTTCTTCTATATTGGAGATGTTTTGTAAGCGTTTCTTTTTTTCTAATAATTCGACTAAAAAAGGAGGCTTTTTCTCGATTTCGTCGAACAATTCATCGATTATTCCAAACTGATAATTGGAAAGCTTGATGCCGTTTTTCTTAATTTCCCCTACTTTAAAATAGTTGGAAAATTTCTTCATCCATTCCTCGGGCAGTATTCCAAGTGTTCCATCGCCAAGAGCTACATAATTGGTTCTTTTTAAAAACGCTTTTTGAAGTTCTTTCAAACCTACTTTTTGATTACCAAAACTAATGTCGATTTCTAAATCGAACCAATCAATATCCGATTTTAAACTAATTTTAATGACTGGTTTATTGATGTTGAATTTGAAAGATTTTAAGTTGTTGGCTCCAAAAACTTTCATTTCCTGTTGCTGCATTCTATCGGTAGCGTGTAACATCCAATAGTTCTCCATCAGTTGCTCTGGTGTGAGAAAAAAGAACTCCTCCTGCTGGGCAAATGCTGGATGTAATCCTTTAAATTCTTCTATAAAATTATCTTCAAAAGACTGATTTCTTTCTAGGTATAAAATATCTTTTTTTGCATTGTTGTTCTTTGACTCTTCAACAAGCATTTCATTCGAAAAAACAGAAATCAATTGATTTGGGTATTGAACAGCAGGTTTGAAAATGACATATTGTCCTTCAAGATCAGTAATATAAACGTGTTTTTCTAGGCTGTTTTCTTCAATTTCTGTTTTACTTTTTTTGAAAATTGCCGATTGAATTTCAAATCTTTCAGACAATGGTTGTACTATTTTTTCAAAAAAATCAGGGGTTTCTTTTTTTAAATAATTAATTTCCGCATAATTGCTAAAATGGTTTAGATATACCGAAAGTTTCGTGTCATTTATAGGTACAATTACACCATCTACAAAAATGTATAAAGGAGTAATTTGTATTGTGGGACTGTCTAAATTATAGTTCCTGTCGTTTAGTGCAACTTTAGCCCGTAGAGTGAAGAAATAAGCTGTTTCACTTATTGTAAAAAATAACTTTATTGTTTTATTGTCATAAAGACAGGGTGTTAAATTTTTACAAACTAGATTTTTACTACTGTCAAAGGTATAACTAAAATTGCTTTGCAAAATTACCAGCAGTTCTTGGTTAGAAGCGATAGCTTTTTTTAAATAATTTACATCTTTGGAAGACTTGTATTTGGATAATGATCGATTGACTTGCATTGTTTTTATAAGCAAACTTTGTTCTTGACCAGAATTATAAATCATCAAAGCTTCTTCAAAATTATAAGCATTTATTCTTGTAATGGAGGAAGAAAAATCAGTTTTAGTTTTATTGTATTTGGCTTGAAAAGGAATGAGTTCTTGGAATTTTTTTCTATCAAATTCAAAACAAACTCCTAAACCAAAATCATTGTCTTTACTTTCTAAGAGAGGTAAATTTATTATGGTCTCTATTTCTTTGGTCTTAAATATTTTTGAGTAATCTCTGGAATCGGTTGTGATGTTTTTAGCTTTGGGTTGAGCTTCAAATCCTTTTGGAGTAATTTTAAAAGAAAAAAGACTATTGTAATCATCTTCAGTTGTGAAGCCGTATTTTGCAATTGATTCTCTTGTTTTTTCTTCGATATAATTTTTAGCAAACAAATTTTCGCCAAAAACCATCTCTATTTCTTGTAATGCTTTCCCAATATGTTCACATACTTTTTTTGTTTTGTTGCAACTACATTCAAATTCTAAAATTTCAGTTTCAGGATTGTACTTAAATACTTGTTGGGAAGCTTTCCAGCCCTTTGCTTGTGTGTGTACTTCGGTTTGAGAGACCGCCGTTATTTTAAACTCATCATAATTATAGCCACGGTATTTTGGAACGGTCGTCCAATTATTAATAAGGTTTACAGTAATTATACCATTCGCTAGTTTGGCTTGGTTGGTTTTTAGTTTTTCGGTTTTGTTTGCAGTTGCTGTAGGGATTTCTTCGAATAAAGTATATATTTTATTCTCATTTGGAACTAATTTTGGGGCTTTTTCTGGAACAATTGTTGGAATAATATCACCATTATAATCTTCGATGATTATTTTTAAAGAAGCAATCACGTGTTTACAAATCCCAGAATAGCTTCTTTTGTATGGGCAAGAGCAAGAGGTATGTATGTTATTGTTTTCTAGGTCGATTTCTATGATATAAGATTCGCCAGAGCTTCCTTCGCATTCAAATTCAAATTTGCTAGGAGAATATTCCGTAATTACTGGATATACATAATTCGAATTACTTCTTGAATTGGGATTGCTGTGTGTTTTTATGTATTTTTTTATCGCTTTGATATCCATTATAAATCTTGTTTTGTCAAATGTATAGAAAGATTTGTTTTCCAAAAAGAAATTATAAAAAAACTGAAGTATTTCTACTTCGGTTTAAATCTGCATTCTAAATTCTGCAATCTTTTTTAAATCAACCCTGCTCTTTTTAATAAAGCATCCGGTTTTGGTTCCTGACCTCTAAAACGTTTGTATAAAGTCATTGGATGTTCAGTTCCTCCTTTAGAAAGTACATTTTCTTTAAATTTGGTAGCAACCTCTTTGTTGAAAATGCCATTTTCTTTAAAATATTCAAAAGCATCAGCATCCAAAACTTCAGCCCATTTATAGCTGTAATATCCAGAAGAATATCCGCCTTGAAAAATATGTGAAAAAGCCGTACTCATAGCGTTTTCGGCAACGTCAGGATACAATTGAGTGTTTTTAAATTGCTCAGTTTCAAAAGCTTTTAAGTCGGTAATATGAGTTGGATCTTGTCCGTGCCAAGCCATATCTAATAATCCAAAACTCAATTGGCGTAAGGTTGCAATTCCTTCTTGGAAACTAGCACTTTCTTTAATTTTTTCTACATATTCCATCGGAATGACCTCGCCAGTTTGATAATGGGTAGCAAACAAAGCCAAAGCTTCTGGTTCGTAACACCAATTTTCCATTACCTGACTTGGTAATTCTACAAAGTCCCAAAAAACAGAAGTTCCAGATAAACTTGGGTAAATTGTGTTGGCCAACATTCCGTGTAAACCATGTCCAAATTCATGAAACAAAGTCGTTACTTCGTTAAAAGTTAATAAAGATGGTTTGGTTTCTGTAGGTTTTGTAAAGTTGCAAACGTTCGAAATGTGTGGTCTTTCGTTAACGCCGTCTTTTACATATTGCGATTTAAACGAAGTCATCCAAGCGCCATTTCGTTTTCCTTTTCGTGGAAAAAAGTCGGCGTAGAAAATGGAAACTAAGTTGTTGTTTTCGTCGGTAACTTCATAAGTCATTACTTCTTCGTGGTACTTGTCAATGTCAAATACTTCGGTAAAAGTCAATCCGTATAATTTTCCAGCAATGGTAAACGCTCCGTTTAAAACCTTTTCTAATTGGAAATATGGTTTTAGTTTTTCGTCGTCTAAATTGAATAATTGCTGTTTTAATTTTTCTGAATAATAAGCGCCATCCCATTTTTCTAATTGCTCAATGCCGTCTAATTCCTTAGCAAAAGCTGCTAACTGTTCGAATTCTTTTAGTGCTGCAGGTTTGGCTTTCGCCAATAAATCATTTTCAAAAGCAATTACTTTTTCAGGACTCTCTGCCATTCTTTCTTCCAATACAAAATTTGCGTGAGTAGTATAACCTAATAGATTCGCTCTTTGCTGACGTAATTTTACAATTTTTAAAACGATTTCCTGATTGTCATATTCATTATTTTGAAAACTTCTTGCGCCAAAAGCGATTGCCATTTTTTTACGCAATTCTCTGTTGTCAGCATACGTCATAAACGGAATATAACTTGGATGATCTAAGGTGAAAATCCAACCTTCTTTTTCTTGGGCTTTCGCCAAAGAATGAGCGGCTTCAATAGTTCCTTCTGGTAATCCTGCTAAATCTTTTTCATCTGTTAAATACAATTCGAAAGCATTGGTTTCAGCTAAAACATTTTCGCCAAATTGCAAACTCAATTTCGATAATTCCTTATCAATCTCGCGCAATTGGTTTTTCTTGTCTTCGGCTAAATTAGCTCCGTTTCTGGAGAAACTTTTGTATTTTTTGTCTAAAAGTGTTGCTTGTTCTGTGCTTAAGTTCAAAGCTTCTTTTTGTTCGTAAACTGCTTTTACACGAGCAAACAAATCAGCGTTAAGCGTAATATCATTTCCAAATTCAGATAACAAAGGTGAAACTTCTTGAGCAATTTTTTGCATTTCGTCATTCGTTTCTGCCGAATTCAAGTTGAAGAAAATACTAGAAAGTCGATCCAATACATCGCCAGTATAATCCATGGCTTCAATGGTATTTTCGAAAGTAGCAGCTTCAGGATTATTTACGATGGCATCAATTTCGGCTTTCGCCAAAGCGATTCCTTCTTGAAAAGCGGGTAAATAATCTTCATTTTTTATTTGCGAAAAAGGAGCAGTATTGTGTTTTGTGGTAAATTTTGAAGTTAAAATTGTCATTACGATATAATTATTTTCATTAATTGAAGTCCAGTATTTTTGCTGTGCAAAGGTAGCAATTTATAAAAATCTAAGCATCTAAACAAGATTGATTCTCAGTGTAAAAGTGTAAGTAAATTATGTTATAGATATGTTATTTATTCTTTTAACCGTTTTAAAAACCTTAAATTGTAAAAATAAGGTTAGTGCTAAAAAATGCGAACCATAACAGTTGTAAAACAAAATAAGATGAATTACCAAATTACAATAAAGAATATCGATACCGTTAATGAAGTGGAAGGGTATTGGACAAGTGAAGATTATATTCAGTTGTTAGAAAAATTCAACTATCCAGATGGTGCAACAGCCGAGAAAAAGAATTTGCCCGAATTATTAGAAATGGCAATTTCGGATTATGAACCTAATGAAGCTGCAGAAATTGTGCTTGCGTATAAATTGTCGGAAGAATTGAATGAAGGTCAAATTCAGCAAATTTCGCACAATATGTTAATTGATAAAGTGTGTGAGGAATATCCTGAAATTCATTTACAAGGAAGAATGTATCATATCAATCAATTGCTTTTTAAGGCTTATAATGGGAAGTTTCCAAATGCCAAAGCATCTGTTGTTCAATTTTCAATGTCGCCAATTGGTGCTGATGAGGTAAAAATATTGACAAAGGAAAATGTATTGAAATTATTAAACAATGGTTTGTCAGACAGAAATCTTATCAAAAGATTGTTTGAAGATCAAATGACGCAAAATATTGCTTTCCCAGAAGCCGAAGGGATTGTTTGGGAACTCAATACTGTGGATAATGAAAATTATACTTTAGTAACTTCGGAAAATTGGTTGAATAAGGAAGATTTTATGCGATTTGAATTTGAATCTGTTCTGGAAGAAATTGAAGAAGAGGTTTAATAGAAGTCAAAAGGATTTTTACGAAAAGATTCGCAAAGCAAACATGAAAAAACACGAAAATATTTTGTGTATCTCTGATTTCCCTTTGCGAATCTTTGTGTAATTATTTTATTATTTCAAACTTTCCGAAGCTTTAATAACAGCTTCTTTCAAGCTTAGTTTGTAAGCGATAATTTTGTTTAATACGTCTGTATTAGCACTTCCAATAATTTGTGCAGCAAGAATTCCAGCATTTTTTGCTCCGTTTAAAGCTACAGTGGCAACAGGAACTCCGCCTGGCATTTGCAAAATAGACAAAACAGAATCCCATCCATCAATAGAATTACTTGATTTTACAGGAACTCCAATTACAGGAAGTGGCGACATAGAAGCAACCATTCCAGGTAAATGTGCAGCACCACCAGCACCAGCAATAATTACCGAAATACCTCTTTTGTGCGCATTATTACTGAAATCAAATAATTTCTCAGGAGTTCTATGAGCCGAAACAATATCTACTTCTGTTTCGATTCCAAATTCTTTTAATATATCAATTGCATCTTGCATGATTGGCATGTCAGAGATACTTCCCATGATTACGGCTACTTTCATTGTTTGTAGTTTATTCGTTTATATGTTTATTTGTTGATTTGAAGTGTTTTCAAATTAACTAATTACTCTAATCGTATTCTTAACGTCCTCAGCAATTTTACGTGCTTCGGCCATGTTTTCATTGGCAATGGTTACGTGTCCCATTTTTCTAAAAGGACGCGTTTGTTTTTTACCATAAATGTGTGGTGTAACACCGTTCCAAGCTAATATTTTCTCTATATTTTGGTAAACAACATCTCCAGAAAAACCTTCTTCGCCAACTAAATTTACCATAATCCCAGCTACTTTGCTATCAGTATTTCCTAAAGGTAAATCCAAAATTGCACGTAAATGGTTTTCAAATTGCGAAGTATAACTCGCCTCAATAGAATAATGACCCGAGTTGTGTGGGCGAGGAGCAACTTCGTTTACAATAATTTCGTCGTCTTCGGTTTGGAACATTTCCACAGCCAAAAGACCAACATGATGAAAATTTTGAGAAACGTTCAAAGCGATTGCTCTGGCTTTTTCGGCAACTTTATCATCAATTCGAGCAGGACAAATCACATATTCGACTTGATTGGCTTCTGGATGAAATTCCATTTCGACCACAGGATAGGTTTTTATTTCGCCCGAAGGATTGCGACAAACAATAACGGCTAATTCGTTTTTGAATGGAATCATTTCTTCTGCAATACATTCTACATTGGGTAAAGTATCTAAATCAGCTGCTTGACGGATGATTTTTACTCCATTTCCATCGTATCCAAACTCAGTGCATTTCCAAACAAATGGTAATTTTAGATTTTGGACTTCAGATTGTAGATTTTCTAGATTCTCAAATCTTTTATAAGGGGCAGTTGGAATATTGTTTTGGGCGTAGAAATCTTTTTGAACTCCTTTGTTTTGAATTTTTCTCAAAGTTTTAGGAGAAGGGTAAATTTTTAAACCTTCACTTTCTAATTTTTCTAAAGCTTCTAGGTTAACCAATTCGATTTCGAAAGTTAAGACATCAACTTTTTTTCCAAAGTTGTAAACCGTATCAAAATCCATTAAATCCCCTTTAAAAAATTGGTTACAAGCCATTCGGCAAGGTGCTTCGTCGCTTGGATCTAATACGTAAGTTTGTATGTCAAATTTTCTAGTGTCAAATAAGAGCATTTTTCCTAATTGTCCGCCTCCTAGAATTCCTAATTTAAAATCAGAAGAAAAATAATTCATCTTGTAAATAATTATAATATTGTTGTTTTAGTTAAAAATTCATCAGGTGTGAAAACCTTAATTTCCGAATTTTTAAAATCTTTTAAATCTCTTGTAATAATGCAGTCCATGTTGTGAATGGATTGCGCAGCGGTAATTTGAATAGCGTCTTCAAAATCTTTATGGCTCGATTTTAAACTTTTTCTAATAATATTGATGTCAACAGCAATTATTTGAATGTTTTCTAAAATTTCTTCCAAAGCCATTCTTATCTTATCTTCTGATATGAACTTTTTTAGAAGATAATGTAAAGTTGTAATGGTATTTGAAGAAGTATAAATATTGATTTTGTTGTTTACTCCAAGTTTGTAGATTTCTAATGAGGCTTTTACAAAAGGCTGTCTGTTTGCAAAAATGTCCATCAAGATATTACTGTCCAGAAAAATGTTTTTCATAAACCGTATTTTTCTTTGTAATATTCATCTCTTGCTTTGTTTTCATCAAAATCATCAGGAAGAGTTATAATTCCAATCAGTTTTTTGATTTTTGGGTCGATTTCATCTTCTTTTTCTGTTTTTTCAGTCAGATTTTTAAAATAACTTTCCACTAGTTCAGATAAGCTTCTGCCTGTTTTTTTAGCATAGGATTTTGCCTGTTCTATGACTTCTTTTTCTAACGATAAAGTGAGCTTAGTGTTCATGATACGTATATTTTTTACAAATGTACGTAATAATTATTTTTGATGGTTTATTTTCTTCAAAATATGCTTAGAAACGGCTTTGTAAGCCGCAGTATGATTGCTGAAATCCTTAGCCAAAATGGTTTGTAATTCAGGATGAATCCAGTCGTATTCTTTTCCTAAAAGTAGCAAACTGCGCATGGCATAGACTTTTGAAGCGACTTTTGTATCGGTAATCAACCAGTCAAAATTAAGTTCGATGAGTTCCTTAAGTTGGCTTTCAGTAAAATGAATTTCATTTTTTAATGTTTTGTAATGCACTTCAATAAGCAGAAAAATAACTTTTGAAAGCGGTCGAATGGCACTTTCGTTAGTAAGTATTTTGCTTTTGGAACAAATCAAAGAGATGTAGTCTTGAAACCAATTTAGTTTTTCGTAAGCGATCAATTCCATTGCCCAACAAGCTTTGTAATGGTCAGGATTTTGGTTTTCGAAACATATTCGCATAAAATTATCCATCAATTCAGAATTCCTTATAATAAAAAGTGCCGTCGCTTGTCGGCTATTTTTATATCCAGTTGTTTGTGCAATAATTGTGGCTAATTCATTCATGATTTTCTTCGGATTGGGATTAAAATTACAAATTAAGAATCAATTGCAAAACTCAATTTCGAATTCTGTATCTTTGCGCATTATTTTAAAATGAAAAATAATGATTCAACTTCACGATAAACAATTTGTTCCGTTTATTTCTGCCGAAGAAATACACTTTGCAATCCAGAAAATGGTAGCTCAAATAGAAGATGATTTTGTCGATGAAATTCCAGTGTTTATTGGTGTTTTGAATGGTTCTTTTATGGTAGTTTCTGATTTTGTAAAACAGTATAAAAAGCCATGTGAAGTAAGCTTTGTAAAAATGGCTTCGTACGATGGAATGGCTTCTACAAATGAGTTAAAAGAATTGATTGGATTGAATCAGGATTTAACGGGGCGTACGGTAGTTCTTATTGAAGATATCATTGATACAGGACATACTATTGTGGAATTGAAAGCTTTGTTCAAGAAACAAAATCCAAAACATTTTAAAATAGCAACTCTTTTTTTTAAGCCAGAAGCTTATAAAAAAGACGTAAAAATCGATTATATTGGAATTTCAATTCCAAATAAATTTATAGTAGGTTTTGGTTTAGACTATGATGGTTTAGGACGAAATTTGCCAGAAGTATATCAGTTAAAGGATTGAAAGATTCAAGAATTGAAAGATTGAAAAAATAGTAATACATATAAAAGTTTATTGAGAAAGATTAGAAATCTTTAAATCATTAAATTTTTAAATTTTTAAATTAAATTTTATGACTAACATTGTTTTATTTGGGAAACCAGGAGCTGGAAAAGGAACTCAAGCTGAGTTTTTAAAAGAAAAATACAATTTGACGCATCTTTCAACAGGTGATATTTTTAGATTTAATATCAAAAATGAAACAGAATTAGGGAAATTAGCGCAAACATTTATTAATAATGGCGAATTAGTTCCAGATGAAGTGACAATTAAAATGTTGCAAAGTGAAGTGGAAGCAAATCCAGAATCGGCAGGTTTCTTGTTTGACGGATTTCCTAGAACAATTGCTCAGGCAGAAGCTTTGGATGCTTTCTTAGCAACTAAAAACGAAAAAATTACAGCTACTATTGCACTAGAAGCTGATGATGAAATTCTTGTAGCAAGATTATTAGAAAGAGGCAAAACTTCTGGAAGAGCTGATGATCAAGACGAAGAAAAAATTCGTAACAGATACCAAGAATACAATGAAAAAACGGCTCCGCTTATTGGATTTTACAACGAGCAAGGTAAATTTTATGCCGTAAACGGAATTGGTTCTATTGCAGAAATTACAGCTCGTTTAAGTACCGTAATTGACAATTTATAAATAAAAAAGGTTTGCTATTTAAAGTTTAAAGTTGCTAAAGTTCTTTTGGCGGCCTTAAACTTTAAATTTTTAAACTGCCTACACAACTAATGGAATTATTAATTATTCTTTTTCTGATTTTACTCAACGGACTTTTTTCAATGTCCGAAATCGCCTTGATTTCGGCTAGAAAATCAAGACTGGAAAGTTCAGCTAAAAAAGGGAATAAGAATGCGAAAATTGCATTGGATTTGGCTAATTCACCAAATAAATTTTTGTCAACGGTTCAAATTGGAATTACATTAATAGGTATCTTAACAGGTATCTTTAGTGGTGACAAAATCACATCTGATGTAGAAACTTTTGTGTTGAGTTTTGATATTTTAAAGCCGCAAGCACATTCTATTGCAGTGGGAATTGTGGTGGTGATTTTGACTTTCTTTTCATTAGTCTTGGGAGAATTATTACCTAAAAGAATTGGATTGAATTATCCTGAAACAATTGCAAAAGCTGTTGCAATGCCAATGAAAATTGTTTCGATTGTTACCGCTCCATTTATTTGGTTGTTGACACATTCGACTGAATTTTTATTGAAAATATTACAGATTAAACCTTCGGCAGATGGAAAAGTGACCGAAGAAGAAATTAAAGCCATTATTAAAGAAGGAACTGAAGTTGGTGAAGTTCAGGAAATTGAACAAGATATTGTAGAGCGAGTTTTCCACATTGGAGACAGAAAAATAAATTCTTTAATGACCCATAGAAAATCAGTTGTAATGTTGCCGCTGAAGTCGAATAAAAGTCAGGTTAAAGAGTTTATGCTACAAGAATTACATTCTTTTTATCCTGTGTATAAGGATGATTTTGATAACATTATAGGAATTGCAAGCCTTAAAAATATTTTTGCTAGCATTGAGAAAGAAAGCTTCAATTTAGAATCTATTATTACTGAAGCTCCTTATTTAATGGAACATACTACGGCTTATAATGCTTTGGAAAATTTTAAAAAAACAGGAATTCATTATGCCGTTGTAGCGGATGAATATGGGGTTTTTCAAGGAATGATTACGTTAAATGATATTTTGGAAGCATTGGTTGGAAATGCATCTGATTTTTATAAAGAAGATTTTCAATTAATCGAAAGAGAAGATGGAAGTTGGCTGGTTGACGGACATTATTCATTACATGATTTCTTAACTTATTTTGAATTGGATGAGTTATTGAGTGATTATGATGTGACAACCGTAAGCGGATTGATTATGACTGAATTATCTCGTATTCCAAAACAAGGAGAAAAATTAATTTGGCATAAATTTGAATTTGAAGTTATCGATATGGATGGTGTAAAAATCGATAAAGTAATGGTGAAAGCCTTAAAATAATAGTGTTCAGTGTTCTATATTCAGTTAATAAACTGACTACTGATCACTGATCACTGAATACTAAAAAAAATGACAGAAGATTTGAAATTAAAAGGAGGACAGCCAGTGGCTGTCAGGTACTTTTTTTAAATTTTTTGTAAAATAAAAGAAATTATGACAGAAGGAAACTTTGTAGATTACGTAAAAATATTTGTTTCATCCGGAAAAGGAGGAAAAGGTTCTACGCATTTACATAGAGAAAAGTTCATCCAGTATGGAGGACCAGATGGTGGTGATGGTGGTCGTGGAGGACACGTTTATCTAGTTGGGAATAAAGCATTGTGGACTTTGTTTCACTTAAAATTTGCACGTCATATTAAAGCAGGTCACGGTGGAGACGGTGGTGGAGATAGAAGTACAGGTGCTGATGGAGATGATAAATATATCGAAGTACCGTTAGGAACTGTAGTTAAAGACAAAGAAACAGGAGAAGTTTTATTTGAAATTACCGATGATGGTGAGAAAAAAGTACTTTGTCAAGGAGGAAAAGGTGGTTTAGGAAACTGGCACTTTAGAAGTTCTACAAATCAAACGCCAAGATACGCCCAACCAGGTTTAGAAGGAGTAGAAATGGATGTTATTCTGGAACTGAAAGTTTTGGCTGATGTTGGTTTAGTTGGTTTTCCAAATGCAGGAAAATCTACTTTATTATCAGTTTTGACTTCGGCTAAGCCAAAAATAGCCGATTATCCATTTACCACTTTAAAGCCAAATCTTGGAATTGTTGCTTATAGAGATTATCAATCTTTTGTAATTGCTGATATTCCTGGAATTATAGAAGGAGCTGCCGAAGGAAAAGGATTGGGACATTATTTCTTGCGTCACATTGAAAGAAATTCAACCTTGTTATTTCTTGTTCCTGTAGATACACCAGACATTAAAGGAGAATATGATATTTTGGTAAACGAATTGACCAAATACAATCCTGAAATGTTAGATAAAGAACGTCTTTTGGTTATTTCTAAATGTGATATGCTTGATGAAGAATTAAAGGCTGAATTGAAAACAGAATTAGATGTTTCGTTTAAAGATATTCCTTATATGTTTATTTCATCTGTAGCTCAACAAGGATTAACAGAGTTGAAAGACAAACTTTGGAAAATGTTGAATGACTAAATAGCATGTTACAACATATAAAAACCACTAAGGAATTGAATTCTTTAGTGGTTTTTTTGTTTTTAAAGATTGTAATTATTTCACCTGAACTCGTATTCCTTTGGTATGACTGCTAAATTCTGGAGCGTACATGCTTTGGATAGTTGTAATTCCGTTTGAGAAATCACCACTGTTGTTCACTCTTATATCATATTCCAGTACATAAGTTCCTTTGTTTATTTTGTCAAAAAAGAAATGGGTTGCGGCATCTTTGGTGCTTTTGTAAAAACCTAAACCTTCTTTGTAATCATAAGTGGATAATACATCTTCGGGTTCAAAACAAGAAGCTCTTAAGTCTTTTAGATGTACAAATTCCATGTTTTCTTTGGTAGTAATAATCAATCTAACGGTAACAAGGTTTCCAATTTCTAACTGATTTTGGGCTGTTATTTTGTTTAGCACAACGCCTTTTGAGTCTGTTTTTTTAAGATATAATTCTTTTGAAACAGAAAGTACATTGGTACTATCTGTTTTTATTTTGTCTAAATCTTCAAAATATTGCCAATAAATACCTCCAAAACCTGGAACTTTCGATTTGTTCTGAATAGTTGTAGTTGCCATTTGTTTTTTGATTTCATCAACTTTCCAGTTGAGTTTTAGGTAGCCTGTTTCGGCTTCTTTCTCGTTTTCAGATAATTTTTTGGTTAGTATTTTTTCTTCACCAACTTTTATAATGGTATTGTCTTTTACGCTCAACCAATCAGTTCCTTGCAACAGTAAAGCATAAATGGCTTCTGTAGTTGCTTTTGTTGTGTGCCAGTTTTTAGATTGTTTGTTTTTTAATAACCAAACTTTCATGGCATCCACCGACTTGTTGTCGTTTGTAATTTCGGAGAAAGCTTCAATGAGTAACGCTTGAGTTTCAATAGGAGCTTGATACCAATACCAACCTGCTTTATTTTCGATCCAATACATTCCCCAATCTTCATTGTTTGATGCTGTTTCTTTTAAACTCGTTAAAATAGTTCGAGCAGCTTCTTTTTCGCCAAAGCGATTTAAAGTCAAAGCCGCTAGTCCTTTTTCGTAAAGGGAATAGTGCAACCAATCTTTCTTGGCTATTTCAAGATAGATTTTAGTCGCTTTTTTCAAAGTATCCGTAAGCGGATATTTGTCCAAATAAAAGCTACGAGTGTATAAGTAATGCAAATCAGAATAAGGATTTATCCAAATTAACTTTTCAGTTGGACTTAGATTTTTGGTTCTGTTGGCATGATTTTTTAAAAATTTATTATCTAAATAGGGAATTCCTTTTTTCGAAATTTCAGCTATTTTATCATTGGTTTCGTCACTCGGATTTAGTTTCGCTAAATGTCCTAAACCGGATAGAATATGGCGTGTAATGTATTCGTTTGTGTAATTGCCTTCAAACCAAGCAAAACCTCCTGAAGCATCTTGTTTTTGTTTTAAAAGAGTGAATGTAGCCTCTTGCGCGTTTTTCATTTTTTCTAAATCAAATAATAAAGCTAGATTTTTCTTTTTCTCATCCTCACTTTGCGCGTCTTTTAACCAAGGTGTTTCAGCCAGAATAATCGATTTTAATGCTTCGTTTTCTTCTAATTTGGAGTTTAACTTTCCGTTTTTTCTCCATGTTTCGAATAAAGCAGCAATTTTAGGATTACTCGAAATAATTTTAGAAGCTAGTTCATTAGAATAAAATCGAGCAAAAGTCTGTTCGGCGCATTCGTGCTCGTATTCCATTAAATAGGGTAAGGATTGAATGGCTAACCAAGTAGGGTTAGAAGTATATTCTAAAGTAAATTGATGGTTTTTGAGTGTTGTTGAAGTATTGTTTTTTAGATTTTCGAAAGTATAAGTTTTAGTCGAATTTTCTCGAACCCAAATGGCTCTGCTTTCGGTAACGAGTATGTTATTAGTTAAAACAGGAAGGATGTTTTCTTCACCATCCGAATAATTTCCTGCTTTGGCTACTATTTTATATTGTACGCCTTGTAGGCCTTCGGGAATGTAAACTTTCCAAGTTGCAGTAGTATTTCCAAAAGCGGAAATACTAAAGTTTTTGATGTTTTTGCTATTTAGCATTTTACTATCAATAGGTTGCATGGTTGTTGCATCGTAAAACTGTAACATCGCAATTCCTGTTTTACTTTCATTGGTCATATTCGCTATTTTAGCACTAATAGTGATGCTGTCTTTTTCTCTAAAAAAGCGAGGTAAATTTGGAACAAGCATTAACTCTTTTTGAGTAACTACATTTTTTTCTAAATAACCCGAAACGGCATTTTTATTATGCGCGAGCAATCTTAATTTCCATGAAGTTAAAGCTTCAGGAGAAGTAAAATTGAAACTGATTTTTCCTTTAGAATCTGTTTTTAGATGTGGAAAAATGAATGCCGTTTCCGAAAGATTTTTTCTTGTAGTTACCTGATTTAAAGCTTCAAGATCTTTTTTGTTTGTGTTTTCTAATCTAACATCAATTCCAGCCGTATTGTAAACCGTATTGTCTTCTTCGATTACAGTAACTGCATCAGGATCTCCTTTTATAGTTTCAGCACCAATTTTTTTATCTTTTATAGAAGTTATGGCACCAACTAGATTCGATTTTTTTTGAGTTCCGTAACCTATTACCACCACTTCATTTAAGCTGTTGCTGTCTTCAGTCAAAATAATGTTTATGCTCTTTTTGTTTCCAATAAAAGTTTCTTGGGTATAATAACCTAAATATGAGCAAACCAGCACTTCGTTTGGAGCAGCTTCAATTTCAAAATAACCATTATAATCAGTTGTTATGGTTCTTGCAGTTCCTTTTATAACAATATAGGCACCTGGGAATTTATCTCCAGAGGAATCAGTTACAAATCCTGAAATTAAAACCGCATTGGCAGGTTTAGGTGCTTTTTTGTTCAGTTGTTTTTGATATTCATATTGCAACAGATAATTATTGATATTGTTAAAATTAAAACCAAACCAAATGAGTTGGTTGCTTTCATTTTTTATAGGAATTTGATACAAGGGAGCATTTAAATTTCTAAGATTTGTATAAGTTTTGTCAAAACCTAGACTTGATTTAAAATTAGAATTATTATAATAGTCGTCGTTAATAGTTAATCCATTCCATTCTATTTTGGCAAATTGATCTAATGAACTGTCGTACATAGAAGCTAAAACTTCTGCTTCATTTTTAGTATTTGTTGATTTTAATTGAAATGACCAATTTTCGGCACTTCCAGGTTGTAGTTTATTTCTAAAACTTTCAACACTAAATTCTAATTTTGCTTCCTTTTCTTTTTCTAAAATTATTTCGAGGTATTCATTAAATGGACTGTTTTCAAAGATGCTTTGGAAACTTATTTTTAGGCTGTTTTCAAATTCCTTTGCAACTGGAATTTTGATTAAGATTTCATTATTTTGCAAATGAAAAGTGTCTTCAAAAAATAATTTATTTTGATAATTTCCAGCAGTGCTAATATAAAGTTCTGGTAATATTGAAACCAATTTCACCAATGCAAAACCATCTTTTTTAGGGTTTTTATTCAGTTGTGTTGCCGTGAATATTTTGCTTGGGTCATATTTGTCTTTACTTTGTATTAATCGAAAAGTAGATTGGGTTTCTATATTGTTATCAAAGGCATCTTTTGCAGTAAAAACAATTTTATAGTTTCCAGATGTATAATTAGAAATAAAATCGAGAGCTATTTTTTTATCAACTGCAGTATTTACTTTTTTAGAGAACACTAGTGTTTCTTTATTGTTCTCAGTAGATTTTCCATTGTATTCATAAGGAAATAATTGCTCAAAAACTTCATCTGAAATACTATTTATTTCAGGTTTCGGCCACACACGATTTTTGAATTTATTTGCAAATGGACTTGCATAATATAGTTTAACTTCTCCCTTGGTAGCTAAAAATGAACCATTCAAATTAGTACTTGAAAGGATGATTTCGTTTTGGTTTTTGGTTTCAATTAGGTTGGGAATAGCTGCTTGAAGGATTAAATCGTGGTAACCCACTTTGATAGTAGTTTGAGCAGAACGTGTTTCTCCGTTGATATCGGTAACAGTTGCCTCAATGGAATATTCAAAAATAGGCAAGTTTTCTTTTTTGTAATTTTCTAATGGAACGGCGATGAAATTAATGGTGAATTTCCCTGAAGCATCTGTTTGTGTTACTGTGGTTTCCATCTTTCCAGAAGAACCGTTTTTTGGAAAATAATTACCATTTATATATTCGTAAGGATTGATACGAACTTTGTATTCTACTTTAGCATCACTAATGGCACTTCCTGCAAAGGATTTCGCAAATGCAGTTAAGGACACATTCTGATTGACTTGGTAGGATTTAGTTATTGGTTCAAATCGCACTTCAAATTTTGGGCGTTTGTATTCTTCGACTTTAAAATTAATTTCAGAATACGTGAATTTTACTTTATCCCAAAACGGATGTTCATCTTCCGCTTTATTGTAAGCAACGTCTTTTTCATAATCATCTGGTTCTTTTGCTTGGATACTGAAGTTTCCAGTTAACCCAGTTTTTGGTAATGTAAATTCTCCTGAAAAGGAACCAAATTCATTGGTGCTCACTTCAAATTCTTTGAATGTATTGTTGTTCGCATCTTTAAGGATGATTTTAAAAGAGGTATTAGCAACAACAGCAGTCGCATTTTCCTTTTTTTGAAAAGCAATTCCTTTGTAATAAACGGTTTGCCCAGGGCGATATATGGCTCGGTCCAAATACCATTCTACTTTGCCTTTAACATCTTCATTGGGGGTGTATTCTCTAAAATAACTGATGTAATTTTTTCTAATAGATAGCGTATCGTTGTCTTTTGTTAATACAATTTGTTCGTTGTTGTTTGTGTTTTTCTCAACAGTAGTGGTAGCTACACCATTTTCATCGGTTTTAATAGTTTGATTTAAGAGTTGGATGCTTACATTATTGATTGGTTTTCCCGTTTTTCTGTCTAAAACTTGAAAACTGTCTGCACCATTTTTTTGTGAAGCCAAAACGGCAAGGTTGGAAATTGTAATGGTTTCATAGGCAAATGCTTTTTTGTTTACTGTATCCGAATCACTCTCAAAGTAAACCAAATAATTCCCAGTTTGAAGTTGCGGTAAAAGTACTTCGGTGGTATATATGAAATAATCCTTTTTGTTTAAGAGTTCATAGTTTTTTGTTGTTATTGCTTTTTGATTTTGAATAATAACATCAGTCAAACTGTCTTTTTGAAATCTTGAATTTCTAAAGAGTTCGGATTGATTCTGAGTAATTTTGTAAAAAGAAAGGACTATTGTATTTGAATTTTTATATTGAATCAAGGCTCTATTGTTTTCATTCGAATAACTCTGTTTTTGCAACTGAATCGATAATGATTTTGACGTGATAGATTGTTTTTTTTGAATAGCTAGTTTGTATGTATTGGAGTCCTTATTGTTACTTATGATGCTGTCAAGTAATGCGATTGCTTGTATGTAGTAATCAGGATGGGTTTCTTTTGAAGCTTGATTGCTTAAAGCATTGGCTTTCACTAATTGAATTTTTTGAGTGGTAAGTATGTTTTTGGATTGTTTTCGAAGAATATTTAAAGTCTTTAAGAAAGTTTCTTCATTGTCTAGTAAATAAGATTTACAAAATAAAATACGTTCCAACTGATTTTCTAACGAGGGATTGTAATTTTCTCTTTTTTGCAATAATTGAAGTGTTTTTTGCAAATTTTCATCAGTAATAAAATCAAAATTAATTTTTGAAAACACTACTGAATTTGCGAATAAATCTTTTTCTAAATCAGTAAAATTCTTTTTTATAATTTCCCAGCGCTGTATTTTTTGAGTGAAGAAGTGGATGTTTTCTTGCAATAAATAATCAAATAAATTTTCGGATTTAAATTGCTCTAAACTATAATAATCAAAAATAGCTTCGTAATTCTTTAGCGGAGTTTCTTTTAATACTTTTTCGGATTCTATAGTTTTTTTCAGAGCTGAATTAATTTCGTCTTTAAAGTTATTTTCTGTCCAGGTCAAAAATTGGTCATTGCTACTTACGGTATTTGTTCTACTTTTAATTGTATAATTATTTAGATTAAAATAATCATTTAAACATTTGGCATAAACCAAATTTAAAATCGCTTTTGATGGAATAGAAACGCGATTAATATCCGTTTTAAGGGTATTAATAATTTTAGTTTGTGCATCTTCTTCCAGAACTTGCAGGTATTTAGAATGGTAAAAAAAGCAGCGTATCATTTCTGGTTCCTGACCATTAGCAACGGCTTTTTTGTATATTTTATCAACTAATGAACTAGCCGATTTTACTTTTCCTGCACTTTCATATTCAATTACTTTTTGCCAATTTCGTTGGTCTTTTTGTGCTATTGCAGAAGTCGATATAAATACAAGGAGAAATAAAAGTTTTTTCATAATAACTATTTTTAACTATAGAGCCTCTTTTTTACAAAAAGGTTGGAATGATGCGAAAAATAGTGATAAAAATAGATTGTTTTTTTAATAATTTTGCTTTTTGTAGGTTTATTTCTAGAGTGTGACTATTGGATTTAACTTTATGAATGTTAAAAACACGACTTATTCTCTATACGTATCAAACAAATATTGTAATGTTTCTGGAATATTATTGGCTTGCATTTTTGGATAAATGATATCTTGATTAAGCCAATTTTCTATAATTTGTTCGAAGTTTTTTCCAACTTCATACACTACAGGAACACCTAGTTTTTTTAATGCAGCAGCGTTACATTCTTGTTCATAATGGTTCATGATAGGAATAGAAAGGATTTTTTTGCCTAAGTGCAAGGCTTCGGCTGGAGTTTCAAAACCACCGCCCGTGATGATGCCTTCGCATGAAATCAAACTCTCGTTGAATTTTTTTTGATTGACCGGAAAATAAGTAATATTTCCAACGGTGTGTTTGAATTCCACTCCTTGTAAAAACCAGTGAAAATGAACGTCTTTTACTTTGTTAAACGCTTTTTCTAGACAATCTTTATCAAAAGAAGGTAAATAAACCGTTATGTGTTTCAGGTTAGTAGGTTCGGCCTGAACAATCTCGTCTTTGATGATGGGAGGAAGAATAAAAGAATCGTATTTTTCAAAATGCAAGCCAATGTTTTTAGGCGAAGGAGCATAATGTTTCAGAATCATTTCGCCCATCAAACTCTTTTTTTCTGGTCTTGGTGTATTAGAAGAAATAAAACTGGCTTGATGACCCAATTGCACCGAATGTACTTTTTGCATCTTGCAAGCCAATGCTGTAATGGAATCAAAATCATTGATGATAACATCATAGTTTTTTAATGGAAGCGCATCTGCGTCCTTGTATATTTGGCGTGGTCTGATATTTTTAGTAATCTCCCAATAATTCACCCCGCCACATTTGCTGTAATGCAAACTACAACCTTTGCTTTTGTATTTGATGGGTAATTTAATGTCTAAACTAGCGTTACTTCCGCTTAAGAAAAAGTCAACTTCGCCAAATTTTTGTAGATAAGGATACAATTGTGTAGCTCTACTAATGTGCCCATTTCCTGTTGCCTGAATGGCATAGAATATTTTCATGAATAGTCTTTCTTCGTTATTTATGAGACGAAAGTAATGGGACTATGTTAGGATAATGTTTGTTTAATATTATTTTTTCTTGATAAATAGAAAACAGAGGTAATTTAAATCTGAGTAGTGATTATATCAATCTTTGAATCTAGTTTTTGAAAGTCTTTATCATTGGTAACAACTTTATATTTGTTTCTTACTAATTCTGTAATGTAAGCATCATTGAAATCAACAACATCGAAACTGTTTAAGATGGCTTCGGTATTTATTTCGTTAAAAAAATCTGAGATTAAATGAATGTTTGGGAGTTCTAAAATTGATTTTAGTAAACCTTTTATATTTTGAACACTATTTTTATATTCCTGAGTAATCCCAAAATCTCTTTTGAAATCTTTTATTTCAGTAAACTTATTATTTGTTTTCCATTGTTTAAATTCTATACGCAATAAAACATTAGCAAATTCAGATAAAATCATTGAAGAAATGTAAATAGGAATGTCTCTTTGCAAAGATTCTTTAAATAATTTTGAATATTCTTTTTGATCTTTTGGTTTGTAATTCGCAAGATTTCCAAATAGTAACAACCAAACATTGGTGTCAAAAAAAAATTGGTCAGTATAACCAATTTTATAAGTTTCTATATTAATCGTTGCCATTTATTGCATCGTTAGAGTTTTTTTCAAAACCTTCTTTGTTTGCAAAGTACTCTTTGGCTCTTTCAGTTACTTTTTTGAATAAGATTTTATCCTCATCAGCAACATTTGTTAATTTTAAATAAGGTGCAATTTCTTCACTTTTATATTTACTGTAAAGTTGACCAATTGCAGCGTTTAAAAAAGCAGTTGTTAAAACGATAATTTCTGAAAAATCTAATTTTATTTTTTTTTGAACCTCAAGATTTTTATCTAAAAGATTAAAAATTAAATTTCCATCATCGGTTGTAACTGCAAAGTTTCCACCAATAACTTCGTTAATTTTTATATTTTCCATTGTGATTACCATAAATAAAGTGCGCAAAGTTAAAAAATATTATCTAAATCTACCTCTTCTGTTAATATATATTCGTTTGTGTCTGATAAATTAAACTCAAGATTGGCAATTGTACCAGGAAAAGAAAAATTTAATTCTTGTTTGTGGATTTTCCCTCTTCTTAATTCCCAATAACCGTCAGAAGATATGATTTGGATTTTTCCTCCATTTAATTTTATAAAATCAAAAATAATAGCTAATCCAAGTCCTCCAGAAATGTTTCCTGTTTTTGTTGTGTTTTTGTCTTTGGTTGCCCATTCTATACAATCGCTTCCTTTCCAATTCGTTTTTTTAAAATTATTTACATTGTGTTTTATGGTTTGTCCCATATCTACAATAGTAATATCTAAAAGTTTTTTGCTAGGGAAGTATTGTCCGCAAGTATGAATATTTTTGCATTCACCGTGAGTTCTTGCATTTTCATATAATTCGAAAATACTTTCGTTAATTTTTTTACTTAACAACTTTGAAAGCTTAGGGAAACCTTCTTTTTTTAGAATTTCATTATCTATATATAATGAAAATGATTTGCCTTGTTTGTGACTAAATCTTTTATAATCAAGTTCCGTATTATAGGTCTCTATTGGTTTGTTAGTTCCAAACTTTATTAAAAAACCATTTCTCGACAAGATGTCTTTAGGTTGTTTTATGTTTTCTAACTTAATTACGTTTCCTCTATTTTCTAATTCTTCAACCATTGCTCCAAAAATAGCACACAAATTAGCTTCAAACCAATAATTATTCCTGAAGTCTATAGTAATATCGCTATCATAAATAGTTGACATTTTTTCATAAAACTCAATTAAGGTTTCATAACCCACCACCTCCGAAGTTATTTTTTTAGGAAAGTCTATCTTCATTTCAAACATAGCGACTAACTTTTTATGTTTTCATTAATATACTCCATAGCCGCTGCTTCATTTTCTTCGATAGCTATTTCTACAGCGCGTTTGGCAACTTCCAGTAAATGCTCGCTTTGTTTTTTGAGCGAAAAACTTTCTTCAATGAGTTTAGCGATTTTTAGTTGTTTTTTGTAGTCGATTATTGGTACAACAACATTTTGAATTTCACCTATTCGCCAATGTAAAATTATAGAACCTCCAGCATCTCTTTCGGCTTGCATTTGAACTAATTTTGAATTTAAAGCTAATGTCAAATACTCAGGAATTACTTCTTTTTCGTTTCTTACTTTTAAGTTAAGTATGGCACTGGAAGTTATACCTTCAAAATCTTCTCTTAAATGATAAGCTGTTCCTACACTTCCATCTTTAGAAAAAAGAATAGAGCCTTTTTTTGGTTTTAATTCATCAATTTTGTCTTGATTGTCTTTTATAAAATCAAAAGTTAGTTTTTTGTTAGGTTCAGATAATCCAAATTTATTATAATCTGCAACTCGCATAAATGGTAATCCAGTTGCATCAGAGTAATAATTTGAACCTGGTTCTAATGATTTAGTAATGGTGACAATGTTCTGTAAAGTATCATATTTTCGAGATTTTATCTTCTCGATAATTACTTCGTATTTCTTTTGGTAGTATTCTGCATCTAATCTTCCAGTAACTCCAAAACTATCTTTAAAGCTTTTCACATTTATACTAGGAGCAGAGAATCCCTTTCTCTCTGCACTATTTTTTGTAATCCCAGAAGGATTCGAACCTTCGACCGCCTGCTTAGAAGGCATTTTTTTAACACTTTTAAATGTATGCAAATCAATATATTACATAATTTAAACTTTTAAAATATGCA
>WSSedL1CaDRAFT_10000098_pt1 | contig 53435 bp, 48 predicted proteins | sample WetSurSL1Cattail_FD_9464 | JGI IMG/M metagenome (IMG submission 9464)
TCAACCATCCTTATGCTTATCATTATACCGGAAAAATAGCATGGAGAGCAACTGGATACTTAGTAAGGGTGCAATTTCAGATTTTGTAACAGCAGTTGCATTTTTATCTTTTCAGCGATTCGTATGGATGCCTTCAGGTATCTGCGATCGGTTTTTCCGATAGAATATGCAAACTATATTCCAATACGATATCTACGACCTGTTCATGAAAACAGGCGGTACCATAATCGTACAGAAATCAGCCCTATTTTCTTCGAATACCTTCCTGACGTCAGTATAGTACTGACCGAAATCCAGTCACAGGAACTTCTGCGCGTTTTCAAGGCCTCCGGGCCCTTATCCACAGCTGTTGCCACTTCCATCAGACCGGCTTTTATATTGGCGGGCAGGAAATACTCGCACCACCAGCTTCCCCAACTTCCGGTGCCTACCTGTATCACTTTGTATTTCAATTGATATTAGTTGTAAAGAGTGTTATGCTACCAAAGGTAAACCTAAAATTAACGTCGTTACTACATATTACTTAATAACAATTGGGAAGATTACGTATTGAAGAGCTTATTTATAGGCTCTTTTTTAATTATAAAGAGAGGGAATACTATGATAAAAGTTGATAACCTATCCTTTTCCTTTCCGCAAAAAGAGCTTTATAAAAATATTTCATTCACCTTAGAAGAGGCACAACATTGCGCTTTTATAGGAACAAGCGGCAGTGGGAAAAGTACACTGATAGATATAATGATGAATCCGGAAAGGTATATGTTCGACGGTATTCTGGAGATGGGCCCAAATCGTAGAATTGGGTATGTAAGTCAGTTCTCACAACTGGACAAAACGAAAGAAACATCAGTTTTCGAATATCTGGGAGATGAGTTTATTAAGCTGCAAAATGAAATAACATCTATTTGTGCTGAAATGGAAACATCTTCGGATATTGATTCTTCACTGGAAAAGTATCAACAAGCTTTAAACGCATTTGATTCAATTGGCGGGGATAATTTTGAAAGCAAGATTAATAAAAAACTAAATCTGGCAAACCTAATCAATAAAAAAGATCTTATGGTATCCCAACTGAGTGGTGGGGAATTCAAACTTATTCAAGTGATGAAGGAAATGCTTAATGGTCCGGACTTAATGATTATGGACGAACCAGATGTATTTTTGGACTTTGAAAACCTGAATGCGCTTAAAAATCTTATTAATTCTCACAAAGGAATATTACTGGTTATTACACACAACAGATATCTGTTGAATCATTGTTTTAACAAAATTCTGCACCTTGAAAACACGGAGCTCCAAGAGTTTGAAGGGAGATATATTGATTATAACCTCTCGTTACTTCAAACTAAAATTGAGTTACAAGAGCTCACTATTGCTGATAATGAAGAAATTGAGAGAAATGAGAGCTTAATTATTCAACTTAGAAAAATCTCAACTTATAATTCAGAAGCATCCAGAGGCAAAGCGCTAAAAGCTAGAGTTAAAATTCAAGAAAGGTTAGAAGCGCGTAAAATTAAAGCACCATTTGTAGATATTAAGCAACCGAATATCCGTTTTGATATTGATAATGAAATCGAAGAAACCATTGTTTTAAAAGTCAATAATTACAGTGTTGCCTTTGATGAGTTGCTTTTAGAAAATGTTAACTTTGAGATAAGATCTGCTGATAAAGTAGCTCTTATCGGTTCAAACGGCACCGGAAAAACGACTTTACTCCGGGAAATCTTTAATAATAATCATGATTCCATTGAAATAAATGGCAACGCTAAAGTGGCTTATTTATCTCAGATTCAAGGTGAAATGCTAAATGAGTCTAATACGGTACTTGAAGAGTTCTTCGATGCTGGGTTTAAAACTTATCAAGAGATTATATCCTATATTTCAAACTATGGTATTGAAGGAGAAATTATTAATCAAAAGATAGGATCTTTATCTGGTGGAGAAAAAAACATGCTCCAATTAGCTAAAGTTTCTGCCAGTAAAGCAAACATGCTGCTTCTTGATGAACCGACAAGTCATTTGGACACCTATTCACAAATAGCACTGGAAAAAGCTATTGAAAACTATAAAGGTGCGATTCTAATGATTTCTCATGATTTCTATTCTATCGTAAACTGTATGGATTTTGTTTTAATCATTGAAAATAAGACGATTAGAAAAATGAGTATACGAAAATTCAGAAAGATGATTTATGCCAGTCATTTTGATAGAGACTATTTAGAAATTGAACAAAAGAAAAAATCAATAGAAACGAAAATTGAATTGGCATTAAAAAATACCAATTTTGTACTTGCAAAAGTATTGTCTGAAGAGCTGGAAGGGCTGATTAAGTTACTTTAACTCGTCTAACCAAGGGTAACCAAGGGGACGGTTCCTCTGGTTTGCGACCGTGGCAGGGGGACTGTCCCTTGTCACGCACAATGGCCGCTCCTGCATTACAATCACCGAGTATGAGGATGCTTGGTTCGCTGATCAGAGCTCTAGCCAGAGCAATGCGCTGCTTCTGCCCGCCTGACAGACCCGCCACCTTGTAGAGGTGGGGAACATCTTTCGCCTCGTTATTTTCCACGACATCTATTGTACCAAAGCGAACTCCATGTTTTCATTAGTTTTAATAAATAAATTGTTCATTTACATCACGGTTTTATTTCTTCCGCTGTTTTTTGCCGCATAAAGCTTCTGATCAGCCTTCTCCAGCAGTTCACTGATCTTTTCGCCGTGATATTCCTCCACCCCGATACTGACTGTTATGCGGATACTCTGCAAAAACTCATGCATTTCGATGACCCGCCTAATTTTTTCTGCAGCTTCGAAGCCTTCTGACAAATGTGTTTGCGCAAGCATGATTAAAAACTCCTCCCCGCCATAACGCCCGACAAGATTCGCCTGCCTGACATTTTCTTTCAGAAGGATGGACAATTCCCTCAGAATTTGGTCCCCTTTCAGATGACCGTAGGTATCATTTACATTTTTAAAATGATCTATATCCAAAATCATAACCGTAAAGGTGGAATGATCCAGACTACACCGCTTCACCTCTTCCTCCAGCCGCTCATAGATGTGCCTGTGATTGTAAAGCCCCGTTAAACCATCTATTGCAGCCTGATCCTTTAATAGTTCATTCTGTTCAAAAAGATTCCGCTCCGTTTGCTTCATTTCCCTGAATATGATTTCGTACGGCTCCTGTATACATTTTACAACGATCGTCTTGTAAATCAGATAAAATGAAAAGCCTTTAAAATAGTGTCCCACCAAATTCAGAATTCCATAATTGTCGACATATTCAGTGAAAGCAAGCTCTGAAAAGATCGTACACGCCATCGATAAAAGAAGAAATCTGTAAATTTTTACCTCAAAAGCATTTTTATTTTTTATCAGGATTAAAATGGCGAGTAAGAGAATCAAACAAATAGTATATTCGCTTTCCGTTTTAAAGGCTGTAAGTCCTGAACCATCAATAAAACAGATAGGGAATATCTTCCATGCAAAAATTGATAACATGATTAAAGCGGTAACAGCAGTATAAATTGTTAGGAGAACATATGCATTTACACGTTTTCTTGACTTAACATAAGCAAACGCCGCCAGAAGGCTGATACTTTCCATATACCGGGCAGCAATCCAGAGCTGATTGGCATAATAGTCATAGTCTCTGATAATATTCATTCCTTTATAGGACATCGTATGAAATAAATCAATGAACGCAATAAAAAAATACGCTATCCCTATTATCATGAGATAGTTATTTTTGACATACCTGCTAGCATTCCACGAGATGATAAACACAGTGAATGCGATACATACAGTGAATATCTCTACAATTGTATGAAAGAGAAGATAATTATATTTACTACTCAAATACAGCATGATGAGTACGATTATGATCAATAAAAAGCTAACCGTTTTAAAAAAATATTTTTTCATATTAAATTCACCTCGCCAATTTGCCAGGTTTCAAAAAATAGTTCTTATGTTAACATAATATTAAGAATACAGCTCAACAATGCATGTTTACATTTCATTTTTCAACTATAAAAGCACTTACATCCTTATTTATGGCGATCATACGCCCAATATCAAGTCATCCATGTATAGTCAGGCCTCTCTCAATGGACGGCAAATATTTCGGGTTTGTGCCTATGATGATTGTTACACCGGATGGTATGCTGCGTAAAGAGACAAATGAAGGGACATCCTTCCTGGATGCTGCGCCTGCAGTATTAAAGACTTCAGGCATCCCCTATGACTTCAGAACCGATGGTCTGGATCTTTCCGGTTCTGCACCGGCGACCGGGAACCTGCCGTTCAAGAGCAGGAGCTATGACAGGGTTCTTCTATTCAGAAATGCATCAGCAACAAGTTTGCCTTGAACACTATAAACCCTAATTCCTTAAGAGTTGACAGTGTATAAGGCAAACCTATTGTCTTCCGATTGAATAAATATCCGAAAATTCCACTGTGATTTTATCCGTGAAATTCTGTTCCGGGATGATATTATATTTCAGGACTTCTTCATCAATATCGTTATTGGGGAGATATATTATAAAGCTTGTCCCTGTTCCGACCTTACTGATAAATGTAATCGTACCGCCATGCAATTCGACCAGCGATTTGACAAGATTCAACCCTACCCCGCTGCCCTCATGTTGTCTTGTAAATATTCGGTCAATCTGACAAAATCTTTGGAATATCTGGCCCTGCTTTTCTGCAGGTATACCCACGCCATTATCCTCCACCTTGATACACAGGCCATCAGGCTTGTTAAATATACCGATAGAGATTTTTCCGCCCTTTGGTGTGAACTTGATCGCATTTGAAAGCAGATTCAGCAAAACCCTCTCTATCTTCTCATCATCACAGGCCATTATTTTGCTGTCAACATCTGTTGCGAACGTGACATTGATACCTTCGTTTCCGGTAAATTCCGAAACAGATAAGGTAATATTTCTGATAAGACTTACAATGTCACAATTTCTGAAATGCATTTCAAATGCCTTGGCATCGATCTTCGAGATGTCTATGAGGTTATTTACCAGCCTTAACAACCTGAAGCTGTTCTGTTTGAGAACGGCTACCTTTTTAATTACTTTTTCCCTGCTTACTGTATATTGATCTGCTGTAAGATACAGTTCGATCAGCTGCAGGGAACCCAGAATCACATTCAAAGGTGTCCTGAATTCATGTGAAATATTCGACAGAAACTCTGATTTAATCCTTTCATTCTCAACAATCTCATCCATTTTACGCATATTTTCCATGATACTTTGTTTAAGCTTAATGGTTTCAATTTTATCTGTGATATCTGTCATAACTCCGACTATCCCAATTACGTTTTGATTTGCATCCTTGAATATGTCTTTATTGAAAATTACATTTCTAGTTCTTCCATCAGGAAACCTGACTTCTTCTTCAAATGTCTGTTTTCCCTGTCCGGCAAGAAGTTTTTCATCCGCTGCCCTGCAATCGCTTCCTAGAATCGAGCCAACCAGATCATCAGTGGTTTTCCCGATAATTTCTTCGTCACTCATCCCCATATAATTTTGAAATGTATAATTGGAGCCTATATATTTATAGTTTAAATCTTTGAAAAAAATAGGGCTTGGTATTGTATCCAGCAGGCTTTGCAACTGAGTCAGTTTCTCACTCAGTTCTTTTTCTGCAATTTTTCTCTTCTCGATCTCATTACTCAATTCAATATTTTTATTTTTTAAAGAACTGGAAAAACGTCCAAGAAATAATGCCAAAATAAGGTATGATAAGCATCCGAACACTGTCAGGACTATTTTTAGCTTCGGATCGTAATTAGGATCAGGGATCACATTGAGCGATACTGTGATTGTACAGATCACAGATATAATTATTGCCGATTTGAATCCCATAAATGTACTGCTGATCAAAATAAAAACAAACCCAAGTATCCCTTTTATTTGATCTGGAATAAAAGGGATCAGGTTGACAATTAATGCCATCGAATAAAAAAGATAATGTTTTAACTTCATACTTCCTTCCTTTAAAACTCAATTGCACTTAGGGAATACATATTATAACATAATTCTATCCTCTAATAGCCATAATATCAACTGTCTTCCATAAATAATTGAGACTCTGCAATATTCTTAAATCCGACGGCTTTGTATATCTACTATCTCTGTAATACCAACTGCCAGAGCTATATACGTGCAAAAATATTTTTTACCGGTATGAATTAGATTTTGCAAAAAAGACAGATGAGATATAAGTGCAAAAAATCCTGATGGTAAGATATTCTTTGCATTATATATAGTTATCTTTGAATATTTCGCTTACGATTTCAAGTCCTGTATGAGTACCCTTACCTTCAAATATTATTCTATCCGATTTATCCGAAAGTCTCACCTTTACCATAGCATTGATGCTTTCAAGCACTTCCCTTTGCATAAGCCCATTTTTGGGCGCTTTCAGGATACCTCCGTCCGAGTGCTCCGCTGTGATTTCCATTTTAAAATTTCTGTCCTCCAGACGAACCTTCAGGCAATTGCCATGATAAACCAGCATCACGATTTTAGCCTTTGTATAGGTTGAAAAAAGATAGATTTTGCTGCCGATCCTAAGAAAAGAGATAAAACCGGTAAAATATCTGCCAAGCCATGGGATCCTGGCTGTTGAGAACATGAGAGACACATCGCTGGCGCTGAAATGATTTGATTGAAGCCAGATCCATGCTTTCGGAAAAGACGTACCCCAATCTTTTTCTATGTAGCCATATCCTTCATTGAAATCTACCATATTTCCTGAGATACTCATTTGTCCAAGGATATCATGATGCATACTTACAATGCCGTGGTAGCATTCCATAAATGGAACAAACGAGTACGGTCCCATTATACCTGGCCTCAGTAATGTTTTGGGGTAGGATACGGCATTTTTGAACATGAGCCGGCCATTCACGTGAAAGCCTTCATCCTTAACATTCAGGTGTAGTTCACTGTTTGAAAAGTAATTATCCGCTATTTCAACCTCGAACTTATTATCATTAAATTTGAAGCTGGAGATATCATACCTGATGTAGTTGACTTTACACCCAAACGCATCCAAAACCTGAACAAAAGCATGCGAATCACTGATTCCACTGCCGAGGGACACTCCCGGAATCACAGCATAGGCGTGTTCCATGGAACTGTTAATAATTTTATAATACCAGCCTTCAAAATAGTTGCTTCTCTTATACTTGCCCTGATAGATCTCAGGATTAAATAATTTTTTAATCAGGTATATCAATACTCATTTCCCTTTTACCCAACAAATTCTTATGAGTATTATTGTCACAATTAAAATGGCCACTTCCAGTTTCTGATTTCGTCCTTGTCAATACCGTTTGCATAAGCGTATTGCATATTATCTATTATTTCGTTTTTCATTCTTTCACGAACATGCGCGCCCTTGGAACCCAGAGTTGCTACTCTGTCGATGACATCAATAACCAGGTCGAACCTGTCGATCTGATTGATAATAGCCAGTTCGAGCGGCGTGTTGATGTTGCCCTTTTCCTTGTAACCGCGTACATGTATGCGTTGCTGATTAGTCCTCTTGTATGTCAGTTTGTGTATCAGCCACGGGTATCCGTGGAAATTCAGGATGACATGTCTGTCCTTGGTGAACAGCGAATCGAATTCCTGATCTGTCAGTCCATGGGGATGTGCAGACGAGGACATGAGTTTTGTTAAATCGACTATATTTATGAACCTCACCTTCAGATTTGGGAATTCCTTTCTTAATATAGCCGTTGCCGCAAGCGCCTCTCTGGTCGGAACATCACCACAGCTTGCCATGACGATATCAGGGTCCTGGGGGTCACTTCCACAGGCATCATTGCTTGCCCAATCCCATATTCCTATCCCCTTCGTGCAATGCTTCACCGCCTCTTCCATGCTGAGATACTGCATATGCTTCTGCTTGTCGGCGACAATTACATTCACATAGCCCGTACTCATCAGGCAATGCTCGGCTGTGGAAAGCAGGCAGTTCGCATCCGGCGGCAGATAAATCCGCACGACTTCCGGGCTTTTATTTGTCACAACGTCCAAAAATCCAGGGTCCTGATGTGAAAAGCCGTTGTGATCCTGCCGCCATACAGTAGAAGATAAAAGGATGTTTTCAGAGGAGATCGGGGATCTCCATAGCGTTTCATGCTTGCTTATGTCAAGCCATTTGGCATGCTGGTTGAACATGGAATCGATGATGTGGGAAAATGCTTCGTAGGTATGAAAGAATCCATGCCGACCTGTCAGAAGATAGCCTTCCAGCCAACCCAGCAAAGTGTGCTCGCTCAGCATTTCCATCACTTTCCCATCCTGTGAAAGCTCACTGCCGTCTGCATCTTCTTTTAAATAATCACCCATCCACGCCTTTTTGCTGACGTCGTAGACGGCGGTAAGCCTGTTGGAAGCAGTCTCATCAGGCCCAAACATACGGAAATTATCAGGGTTATACTTGAATATATCTCTCAGGAATTCACCCAGCGGCCGTGTATTTTCATATTCAGATACACCCGGTTTTTCAACCTTTACTGCGTAATCCCTGAAGTCGGGCATACGAAGTGATTTACGCAAAAGTCCCCCGTTGGTTATCGGGTTAGCACTCATCCGTCTTATCCCTTTGGGCGCCATTTCTCTAAGTTCTGGAATCAGTCTCCCGCTTTCGTCGAACAATTCCTCGGGCTTATAGTTCTTGAGCCAGTCCTCCAGCATCTTCAGATGTTCCGGAGTGTCTGTCACTTCCTGCAGTGGAACCTGGTGTGCACGCCAGAAGCCTTCAACCTTGTGTCCGTCGATTTCTTTCGGACCGGTCCAGCCTTTTGGCGACCTTAAGATGATCATCGGCCACATCGGGCGCTTCAATTCCTTTGAAGAACGTGCATCGCTCTGGATCTGCCTTATCTCAAGGATCGCTTTTTCCATCACTTCGGACATTGTCCTGTGCATTACAGCAGGATCATCACCTTCAACGAAATATGGCTTGTATCCATAACCGAAAAACAGGTTTTCAAGTTCACTATGACTGATTCTGGCCAGGATCGTCGGGTTTGAGATCTTATATCCGTTCAGGTGAAGGATGGGCAGAACTGCTCCGTCTCTTTTCGGGTTCAGGAATTTATTCGAATGCCACGAAGTTGCAAGCGGGCCAGTTTCTGCTTCACCGTCGCCTACTACCGCTGCAACGATCAAATCAGGGTTGTCAAACGCAGCGCCATAGGCGTGGGACAGGCTGTAACCCAATTCTCCGCCCTCATGGATCGAGCCCGGTGTTTCAGGGGTACAATGACTTCCAATACCACCTGGAAAGGAAAATTGCTTGAAAAACTTGGTCAAGCCTTCTTCATCCTCACTCTTGTCAGGATAAATCTCGGAATAGGTGCCTTCCAGGTAAGCGGGCGCAAGTATTCCCGGCGCACCATGACCCGGGCCTGTTACATAGATCATATTAAGATCGTACTTTTTGATCAGCCTGTTCAAGTGAACGTAGATGAATGACAGTCCGGGGCTTGTTCCCCAATGGCCAAGAAGACGCTTTTTAATTTGATCGGTTTTCAGCGGCTGCCTTAAAAGCGGATTTTCCTTTAAGTAAATCATTCCGCCGGCAAGGTAATTGCACGCTCTCCAATAGGCATGAAGCTTTCCAAGTTCTTCATCCCCTAAAGGACTTACTGCTTGGTTAATGTTCTTTCCAGCACTTCCCATCATTTCACCCGCTTTATATTTATTCTTCCATCAAAATATTCCAATTTCATCTTATCATTTATGTATGTTTCATTCAATTCTTACTTTGCCCTGGATTTAGTACCTGCATACCAAGCTCCTGACACAGTATCTGCATTTATTACTTCTGAATTCAATATCCGGTGGAAAGGTCCACCACATTCTTCAGGCTTTTGCCCTCCAGAAACGCTTCCAGATTGTCAGCACAGATTTTGATGATCCTGTCGTGTGTTTCCTGCAGGCTGAAGCCCCCTGAAACATGAGGTGTGATAACTGCATTAGGGATACTCCACAGCCTGTGTTCCCCTGGCAGGGGTTCGGGATCCGTCACATCGAGTGCCGCGCCTGAAAGCCGGCCGTTCTCGAGTGCATCACAAAGTGCTTCCGTATCGACAGCGCTTCCACGGCCAACATTGATCAATACTGCATCCTGCTTCATCAGCTTCAGCGTTTTCCGGTTGATGACCCTGGTTGTGAGCTTTGTTTCCGGCAGACTTAACGCGACGATATCCGCCCTTGGCAGCAATTCCTCAAACTGATCCATGAAATAAAGTTCATCCAGATAATCCGGCTTTTCTGCATCTCTTCGCCTTATACCTATTGTATAGGCGCCAAGTACCTTCAATCTCCTGGCGAATTCCCCCCCGATGTCACCCAATCCGACAACAAGCGCCGTTGAGCCATATATTGATTTCACCTCGCCTGAATAGGACCAGTCGGATTTCATCTGTTTATCTCTGTATAGATGCAGTTTCTTGTTCAGCTCCAGCAGGACAGCTAACATGTATTCAGAAATGGCAAGGCCGTAAGCCCCCGAAGCATTTGTGAGTACAACCCCTTCGGGAAGAGCATTTTTCCCCGCATATTCACCCACCCCGGCGCTCTGTAGCTGCAATAGCCCCAGGTTTTTGGAGTCCTTCAACATGGCAAGTGAAGGATTGCCTATTATGATATTGGCATCTCTTACCTGGTCAGCAATGTCTGTCCTGTTGTCAGCATATATAAAATTTGCACCGGGTGCCTTTTCTTCAAGAAGCTGTTTATGCCGATCGTTCGTTGGAACCAGTATCAGTATATTTTTCATATGTCATCTCCTCCATTATTTTTCATACGTTACTTTATACTATCTTATTTTTATACAAACAGCGCAAGGTATTTTCCGTATCCTTCCCTTTCCATATCCTCGGCGGGAATAAATTTCAGGGCAGCCGAGTTCATGCAGTAACGCAGTCCCGTTGTTTCGGGGCTGGTCGTTGACTGCGTCAACTGCTCGTCCATGCGTCCCGGACCGTCGTTGAACACGTGCCCCAGATGGGAATCAGCTTGTTTGCTTCTGACTTCTGTTCTCACCATAAAATGACTTTTGTCCTGCTTTTCGTGAATACAGGTTTTATCAAGCGGCTTTGTAAAGCTTGGCCAGCCGCAGCCGGAATCAAACTTATCCATTGAGCTGAACAGCGGTTCGCCTGAAACGATATCTACATAGATGCCCTTCCCCTTATGCTCCCAGAATTCGTTGCGGAACGGCGGTTCAGTAGCATTTTCCTGTGTCACCTTGTATTGCAGATCCGTCAGCTTCTCCCTCAAAACTTCTTTGGAAAGCTTTTCAAAGTTATTCTGACTAATAATTAAAGTCTTGTCACGTTTCTCTTCAGATTCACTCATATGGTTTCCCTTCTTCCCAGATCTCCTCCAGATATTTGGCGCGGCCGGAGCCGTATTTATACCTTCTGTAATGATCCGGATTCTTTTTGTGATAATCCTGGTGGTATTCTTCCGCCGGATAAAATCCGGATGCCTCAAGTATCTTTACAGCAATTGGTACACCAAACCTTCCGGACATCTCTATCTCAACTTTTGACGCTTCTGCGAGTTTTTTCTGTTCTTCGTCATGAAAAAATATCGCTGTTCTGTACTGCAGACCCTTGTCGGCAAACTGTCCTGCCGGGTCGGTCGGATCGATCTGCTTCCAGAATGTTGCAAGCAGTCTGTCATAAGAAATTACCGACGGGTCATATTTGATTTGCACAGCTTCGAAATGGCCGGTGTTCCCCATTGATACCTGTGCATAGGAGGGATTTTCCCTGTACCCTCCTATATAACCTGTCAGCACTTCATGCACCCCATCCAGTCTCTCGAAAGGCTGAACCATACACCAGAAACAGCCTCCCGCAAATGTAGCAATTTTAAAGCCTTCATGATCTGTCATATAAGTTCACTCCCTGTCTCACCAGCAGATAACCTGCAATTTACAATATCTACTTCTTCTAGTCCGGCCGGTCATTGGGCTGAACAAGGTTTATCAGATTCCCGCAAGTATCCTCGAATAAAGTTGTAGTAATCATCCCAATATTTTCAGGCTCACCCCTGAATTTGACACCCAGCGAAACCAACCGCCTGTATTCTTCCCAAATATCATTTGTTAAAAATGAAGTCAACGGTATTCCTGCATCATAAAGAGCCTTTTGATATACTCTTACAGGAGGAAAACCCATCGGTTCAAGAATCAGTTCAATATCTTCATGCCCTTCAGGTGAAACAACCGTCAACCAACGATATTCACCCATAGAGATATCAGCCATTCCGACAAACCCAAGAACTTCCGTATAGAATTTCAAAGCCTTGTCCTGATCATCAACCATTATGCTGGAAAAATTAATCTTCATGGTCCCATCCTCCAATAACAAAATAGACAATGTGATATATTATCCACATTATGTGATTTTCAAACGTCGTTTGGTGAGTCAAGACGATACTGATTTAGTACATTTTTGCATAAGCAGATAACGTCTATTTAAAGATTGACTGTATGGAAAATTATTGGTATATTATAGAATCTTTGTAGAATTTTGTACGGCAACGTTTTTGGAAACCGGTACAGGATCAGGCAAATACCGGACAAGAGGTGTTATATTCCCGCATATATGCAGTTTTGCCTTTGCGCCTGCTGAATGGATCGCCTGCATCAGTCTGATTTCAAAGGGCATTACCACTGCAATTCACCTGTTCGATCGCGTTCATGGAACCCCTCCTGCCAGTAGCTATTTTATAGCGCAAAAACTTTGGCCAAAATCTCAATATCGTTATTATGGAACTTCTTTATGAATAATAATACTTTGTCCCTTTGCGTAATATAATGATCATTCCCTTTGATTGTAAACGGCGTTAAAATGTTTAAATGAATACCACTTAAAGACATCTTGGTTTTAATCTTTCCTCCCACTACATTTGCGATCTCCGAGACTCCGTCATTCAGATCCTCATCACTTAACTCACTGCACTGGGCGCCAATCATGAATGAGATCAGTGTAGTGGCCGCAATAAACGACATACTTAAAGATATCATAATGCTTTTTTCACCGGATAAGATAATCACACCTGATATCTGTGCTTTAAAGGCCTTCATATCTTCCATTGACATCTTTTCTTCCATAAGCTCCAATCCGGTCATGGTCCGGATAATGTCCTTGAATGCGTTGGAGAAAAAGAAACCTGACAAGGCAAGGTTTCCGGGGTTATTCATTACATCGTCACTCATTGTACTACCTCCTGCTAATACATTGTATGATTTTCTTGGTAAGCTCTTCCGAGGTGAATGGTTTTAACAGATAGTTGGCCACTCCAGCCTGTACGGCTTTTACGATATTTTCCTTTTCTCCCTCGGTCGTAACCATCATCACAGGAATATCTTTATACAGATTATCCTTTTTGATTGTCTTTAGAAATTCAAATCCTGACATGCCTGGCATATTCAAATCCAGCAGGATAAGCACGATACTTTCACGCTCTTTTGCAAGTACATCCAGCGCCTCAGTTCCCCCGGATGCCTCCAAAAGGCTGTAATTCAATATTTCTATTGAAGCTCTCATGATCTTGCGTATGATTGTAGAATCATCCACACATAATATCTTCTTTTTATCCAAATGACATCACCCCTTCGATCTGAAATAAGTTCCGTTTTTATGCTGATCCGCTATATAATTAGTGCTATAATCGGTAAACAACTCTGAGTTCCCTATGAATAAAACTCCTCCTGGACAAAGTGAAGCTTTGATTTTAACCATCATCTCTTTCTTCAGCTTATCAGAAAAATAAATTAGAACATTTCTAAAAAATATTATATCAAATATACCAAAGGAAAAGAATTCATTTAAAAGATTAAACTGTTGAAACCTGACTGCGTTCCTGATTTTCTCATTTAGTGTCCATATCCTTCCCTCATTTCTAAAATAGGTTGATCTATAGGGTTCTTCCAGCCCACGTTGAATGGAAATGTTATCGTATCTTCCATTTTTGGCCATCTGAAGGACCGTATGGGATATATCCGTAGCATAAATTTCGAAACGGTCAAGCTTAATATCCCGGATGCCGTAAGACTCCAAATAATGGTCTATACACATGGCAATCGAATAAGGTTCCTGCCCATAGGAGCATGCTGCGCTCCAGATCCGCGCCCTGCCCCGTTTCCCATCTCTGAGCTCCATTATGTACATTGGAAGCAATAGCTCCTCCAAAATCAGCCATGGCGTTTTGTCTCTAAACCAAAAGGTCTCATTTATAGTAATCGAATCGATGATATCATCTATCATATCCGGATTTTTCCAGGTACAAATCTGAGCATATAATTCTTCAAAACTACCGAAGGAAGACTCTGCCAGTATCCTGGCCAGCTTGCTTTCAAGCAGATAAGCTTTTTCATCTCCTAAAGAGATGCCGCATCTATCTTCAATAAATCTCTGCATCATTGTAAACTCTTTGGAATTCCTGTCATTCCCCACCCTATGTCCCACCCTCCCGATCCAGCATGATCTGATGGATGCGAAAGGCAATATCCTTCAAGTCAGCGACTTCATCCGACAATCCCGCCTCATAGACACACTTGGGCATTCCATAAACCACGCAGGTTTTTTCGCTTTGAGTAATACAATAACAGTTACAATTCCTTTTCAGTTCAATGATCCCTTGTGTACCGTCATTCCCCATGCCCGTAAGAATAATGGCAAGGATGTTCTTTCCATCGAAGGCGTTCGCCACGGATTTAAAAAGAACATCCGCAGACGGTTTGACCCCGTTTACAAGCTCCGTATCAAGCAGTCGTATGATCTCTCTGCCCCCTTTGAACGCCTCAACGACCATATGCTTCCCACCTGGTGCAATAATGATCTGCCCTTCATTCAAGGTCTCCCTGTCTTTCCCTTCGGTAATATGCAAATGATACTTTTTATCCATCGTCTGTGCCATCAGATTTGTAAATTCCGGGGGCATATGCTGCACAACCAGTACGGGTTTATGAATTCCGGAGGGAAGCGTGCTGAAAATAGTGTCCAATGCCACTGGCCCCCCCGTCGAGGATGCAATCAGGATCAAATCGATACGATCCCGTATTTTGCGGCTCTGCACATTTTTCTCTTCTTTTTTGGAAACTGTCTCTTTGTGTTCAGATAAAAGCTCACACTCAGGAAGATCGTAATTCCTCTTTTTTATGATCTGCGAGAAAAGAGAATTAATGTGTGCCTTTAGCTCTCCCTGGTATTTTTCATACTCCTTTTCCGGCGGCTTCTGTATAAAATCCATCGCACCCGCTTTAAGCGACTCCAATGTAATAGAGGGACTCTCTGGATGATCATTGCTCATAATGATGATTTCAATTTTCGGGAAATTACTTTTAATCATTTTGAGTATGTCAAGTCCTTCATTTCTTAAAATCATGACATCTATCATTATTATATCAATATCGCACTGCCTCAGCCATTCAAGGGCAATACTTCCATTGGAGGCAGCCCGTTCGACAATCCCGCACTCCGTGGAATTTATAACTTCATGAACGGCCATTCTTGCTACTACAGAACTGTCCGCCAATAATACCTTTAACTTTTTCAAAAATCACGACTCCCTCTTTACCCCTCAGTATTTCTCTGATCTTTGAAGATCTTTTTGGGATCAATAATCATTAACAGTTCATTTTTGAGTTTAACGACACTACTGATAAATTCACCCTCCACCCCGCCGATATTAGCAGGAGGCAGTTCAAATTCCTCTTTATCGATATCGATCACATCTCCCGGATGGTCTATTAAAAAGCCCACCTGGTCAGGATCCTTCGGGGTTTTCAATATAACACAGGTATGTCCTTCCTGATCATTTAACCCTTTCAAATTTAAAAGGTTTGCCAGATTGAATAACGTTACCACCTGCCCGCGCATGTTTAAAAAGCCGACAATGTAATCCTGTGATCCGGGCACTGCCGTATGATCCACATTTCTGTTGATTTCCTTTACCAGTGTCACATCAATGCCAAGGAGGCTTCCGTTGAGATAGAATGTAAGTACCTTCACCGTCATACCGTTTTCCTCCTCTTTTGTATGGCTTTCTCCAGAATTGAAAGCAGTCTCTGCCTGTCCAATTTCAGCTCATAAGCATCGAATCCGGCCTCCAGCCCTTCTTTTACCTGAGCTTCCCCGGCTAGCGAGGTGATGGCGATCACAGGTAAGTGAGCCAGATCAGGACTTGTTCGTATTTTTCTGACAAATTCCAAGCCGTTCATAACGGGCATATTGATATCACTTACAACAGCATCCACTTTTTGAGTTTGTAAAATTTCCAATGCCTCCTTACCATTCTGTGCTGAGAAAACATTGTACCCTGAATCTTCAAGGTAGTTTTTTTCAAGCATTTGAAAGAATGGTGTATCTTCCACTAAGAGAATACTTAATTTAACACCCTTTTTTATTCCTGTTTCATCTTTATACTCTTCAGGATTTGCATTTTCAAAAAGTTCGTATACATTGATCAATAAAACCATGGTATTGTTCAAAATAGTGGAACCAATGATGCCCTTTGATTTGATATTATCATCCTGAGTAACATTTATTGCAGCCTGTATCGTATCATGAATTCTTTCGATGAGAATTCCCATAGGGTTGTTTACCAGCTTCGGTATGATGACATAATATTTACTCTTGGGGGTTTTCTTATTGACGATGGGCAGGAAATCCTCCGGTCGGATCACTCTTAGAGAATTCCCTCTGAATTTAATATATTCCCTGTCTCCGACCTGGTCGATATCTTCTGCCTTAATCTCCTCGACTCTTGAAACCATGGACATGTCAAGTGCTAATGTCTCGGGACCCGAGCATTGGAACAGGAGCAGATTTTGATTTTCCCGGATACTTTCACTTTCTTCAATCATATCACCATATTTCTTCTCATCCGGCACATCAAGAAAATGCAGGTTTGCTTTCTCGATAATACCGCTGGGATCCAGAATCATAGAGGTCTTTCCATCGCCCAGGATGGTCACGCCTGAATAGCACTTACACTCTTTTACATAAACCGGCAGGGTCTTTACCAGGATCTCCTCACTTCCGTGAATTGCGTCTACTGCAATACCCAGGCGCCTGAAACCGATCTTGATCACGAGGATTCTTACGATATTCGTACTGCCGGGTCTTCGTCGTTCACCCAACTTACTCTGATCATTTATCAGTGTGAAATCCGTCTGACTAAGGCGTCTGTAATCGAACAAGGCTTTCCTTCTCTCCCGGGCGCTTTCTCCCGTTTTCTCATCGATATAAGTTCGATTCAAGCCTAAAACATCAGCCAGATGGACGATTGGAAGAAGCTTGCCCCTTAAGCGCAATACTTCCGAGTTATTGATATATTCGATGCGCCTTGCAGGATCGCTGGCTTTAATACGCACAATTTCCTGCAGGTTCACCTGGGGAAGCGCAAATTTCTGTTGCTCCGCCTCCACGATCAAGGATGGGATAATGGCGAGTGTGAGAGGGAGCAGAAGCCGAAAGGTAGTTCCTGCATGCAAGACGGTGAATATCTCTATGGTTCCGCCAAGCTTTTCTATATTGGTTTTTACTACATCCATCCCAACGCCTCTGCCTGAGATGTCTGTCACCTTCTCAGCGGTTGAAAATCCCGGTTTGAAAAGCAGTTTCAAAACGTCCTGTTCACCCATGGAGGCCAGGTCCAGCTTGCCGACAAAGCCCTTCTCCAGAGCCTTCTTTCTTATAATTTCAACATCGATTCCCTTACCATCATCAATTACATCAATGTTCACATAGCCGCCTTCATGGTAAGCCTTCAGTCTGACCGTACCTTCCCTTGGTTTTCCTTGTTTTTCCCTGTCGGCAGGTGTTTCCATGCCGTGGTCCACAGCATTTCTTACAAGATGGGTCATTGGATCACCCAATGCTTCGATAATGGATTTATCAAGTTCAACCTCTGTCCCTTCCATTTCCAGATGAATTTCCTTATCCAGCTTTTTAGACAGTTCCCTGATGATCCTGGGAAATTTATTAAACACATTGGAAATGGGCTGCATTCTGGTCTGCATAATTTTCTCCTGCAGATTGGTTGTAATATGATCGATGTTCTGAAAAATAGGCTCAATACCCGGAATGCTCTTCTTGTGACTTTCCATCGTCCTAAGCAGTTGATTCCTGGCAAGCACCATTTCACTGGCCAGGTTCAACAGATCATTCAGCAGCATGACATTCACACGGATACTGTCCTCAGGAGCAGCAATCTGCCCCTTGGCTGCGTGTACCTCTTTTGTATGCTCCTCTGCTTCCACAGCAGGAGGATTTTCAACAACAGGAGTATTTTCAACAGCGGCTGACTGCTCTTTTACCTCTGTCGCAGGAATTTCTCCCGGATCCGCAGCTTGCAGCTCATGAATATCCTCTTCCGGTAAATCAAGTACAGAAGTCAGCATATCCTTCTCAAGAACCGAGGTAAACAGAAACTCCAGACTTACATCTTCTTTTTCATGTTCCCCGTCCAATAATTCATTCAGGTCCACCGAGCAGTCAATAACCATACCGATAGAACTGATCTGCTGTATAAAACGAACCAGGGTAAGGTCATTTTTCATCAAATCGCCATCCAGGCTTTTCTTGATGCAAAAGATTTTATGTCCCCGCTCAATTCCATCCTCGATTTTTAGCCTCTTTTTTTCAGTATCATCAAATATTTTACTGATCGTTTTATTTTCTTCAGAATCGGCAGCTTTCTTCACTTCTGCCCTGGATGAAACCTTTCCGGCCATAATTGCCGACAATTGCTCCAGAGCCTCTGAGATATCAACCTCTTCGCTGCTTTTCACATCATTCACCATGATTTTCATACAATCATTGGCAGACAGCAGAATATCTATCATACCTGCATGAATGCTCATCTTTTCCGACCGGATCTCACCAAAAATATTCTCCATGGCATGGGAAAGCTCCACAATCTTTGTAAGGCCTAAAAATCCGGATGTCCCTTTGATGCTATGCACGGCACGAAAAATATTATTGATGCTTTCGGCATTCACATTATTCGTATCCAATTGCAGCAATTCAGTCTCAACTGTTTCAACATGTACCTTGGCTTCTTCGACAAAGCTTTGTATAAACTCATCATCTTCCAGCATGATCCTCATCAACTCCCTCTTACCTTTTTACACTCCCGAAAGCTCAGCAGCGGTCACTGCGAGATCATTCATGCCGATAGAGGCTTCATAGATGCTTTTTGCAGCATCCTGCGAGCTAAAGGCAATGTCCTTGATTTTTTCTGTGATCAGATTCACCTTTTCAGCTGCAACAACAACGGCATTGGAAATGCTCCCGGAAACCGCCGACTGCTCCGATACCGCTGCAGCAATGGTGTTGGTAATGCTTGACATCTCGTCAATGACCTCCGTGATCGTTCCCATGGCATTGACAGCGTTAGTCATGTTATTCTGCATCACTTCAATCTGATGACTGATTTCTTCTGTAGAATCTGCGGTCTGCCTGGCCAATTCCTTCACCTCACCTGCAACAACGGCAAAGCCTTTACCTGCCTCCCCGGCGCCGGCTGCTTCAATTGCAGCGTTCAAAGCCAGCATGTTTGTCTGGTCCGCAATTTCATTGATCACTTTTACGATCTTCCCAATCTGCTTTGACGATGTGTTCAGAACGTCGATAATATTGTTGGTATCCCTGGCTTTCTGCTCTGCATCCGAAGTGATGTTTTTAGAGCGCCCGCAATTCTGGCTGATTTCATTGAGTGAAATATTGATCTCCTTCATAGCCAGAACGACACTATTTACAGAAACTGATACATCCTTTGTGAAGTTAGCCACATTGTTGGTGTTATCTGCGATTCCATCCACGATACCATTGACTTGTTCTATTCCGGTGGAGGTTGCTGCCGTAGCTGCCGCCATTTTCTTAATGATGGATTCAATTTCCTGTGACTTTTTCAATCTCTCCTCACTAAGCTTCTTGACTTCCTCCAAAATATTGTTCATTTCTTTATTTTTGACTTCCAGCGCCTTATTGTTCAATTCAAGATGATGTTTTTCCAGATTGGTCTCATGCCTGTTATAATCAATGCAGTTGGAAATGTCATTTAAGCCGTTAAAGATCGCCTGAACCATTTCCTTGCAGGTATTATACCCGCAGGCAGAGCAATTGAGCTCCGTCTCACGTTTTCCACTTTTGTGCATCCTGGTGAAGATCTCATTATACTGCGCGTCTGTCGGCACCTTCAGCGGTTCTATCCTCAAGCTGGTATTATAATGTCTGATGAAATCTTCCAGCTTAAGCGTTTTATCAAAATGCCTGTAAAGCCAGTCTATTTTCCTCGTTATCAATTTGCCGCCCTTGTCGTTCAGTTTTTCAGCCTTTAATTTGTTCAGCCCGAAATCGGCATCGTCAGCGGTAATAGCATTTACGGTGGCCGTCCCCAGGTTGCATCCGTGTGCGCAATTTAAAATGTCTACGAGCAGCGGTACCGGTTTATTGTTTTTTAATCTTTCACCATACTCGTCAAGATAACTGTAAGCATGCTCGTGGCCTTCCACCTGCCTGATCCATGCATCCTTGACTTTGGCCTCCACATTCTCGCGCAATCCTCCCGGCCTGCTGAACAAGCAACCCAGACTGCAGCCGATATCCTCAAATTCCACTTTTTTATAGTTGTTCAGGTTGATTTTATTTTTCTCCATATAATCACTTAATTTCTTAAAGGTTAAGTTGTATTTGACATAGTTGTTTGTATTAGGATCAGTGATTTCATTTATTTTTCCGATACAAGGGGATAAAAAGGCAATATCGCTGAAAACATTCGCATAGCGTTTCAAATATACAGCCGTACAGGTCATCGGACTGTGAACAGGCGCCAGATTCCGGATCAGTTCCGGCTTATATTTTTCAATGTAGCTTACGATCGCCGGACAGGGCTGAGCAATCACGGAGGATAAATTCATTTCCTTGATCGCTTTTAAATAAGCCCAGGTAGTGATGTCCGCGCCAAAGGAAACATCATAGATCACATCTGCGCCCTTTGTCTTGAGAAAGCCGAACAGATTCTCATAATTGCTGAAATTCGCCCTGACAGAAGGTGCTGCAATGATCGAAATCTTTTTGCCGCTTTCCAGATCTTCAAAAAACCTTTCGGTGTCATCTTTAAAATCCCTGGCCTTATGATCGCATACTTCTATGCATTTCCCGCATAATACACACTTTTCAGGATTGACTCTCACTTTATTCTCACCACCTGATAAATAGGAGGCATTCGCATCCACTACCAAACAATTCCTGATACACTTGTTACAGCCTACGCAATTCTCTTCATTGACAAAAATTATATTCTCCATTGAATATCACACTCCTCAACGTTGATTTTTATTCTATACCCATATAGCTTTTAAATCTTAAATTGTCTTGCGAGTGCCTGCAATTTCTGAGCAGCTTCCGAAAGTGCTTTTGCGGAATTGTTCGTTTGTATGGAGGTATTGGTGATCCCCACAGATGCACTGCTTATCTCCTGTATATTCCGGGAAATTTCATTGGTGCCTTTAGAAATATCATATGTCACCTTGGTAATATCCTGAATATTGGCATACGTTCTTTCTGCATTTTCAACCACGACACCTGAATCGATGGAAAGATTCTTCGAGGCATTGGCAATATCCCTGACTCCACTTGAAGCTTCACCAAGAGCAGCAGTGACATTTTGTGCGTTTGAGGCAATTTCTCCAATATCCTTGGTAATGTGGCTGGATTTTTCCGCGGCTTTAAGTACGGCACTGGAAATCCCGCCCGTTATAGCGGTTTGCTCCGTAACTGCTGCAGCAATCGTATTTGTTATGACAGTGATTTCTTTAATCACAGAATTAATCGTTCCTACTGCTTTTACAGCTCCGGTCATATTTTTCTGCATTGCCTCGATCTGCTCACTGATTTCGTCAGTGGCTTCAGCCGTCTGTTTTGCCAGCTCCTTCACTTCATTGGCAACCACCGCAAAGCCTTTTCCCGCTTCACCGGCCCCCGCAGCTTCGATTGCAGCATTCAAAGCCAGCATGTTGGTCTGGTCGGCAATATCATTGATTACATTCACGATCTTTCCGATTTGTTTGGAGGATTCATCCAATCTTATCATGATTGAATTTGTGTCTTTTGCATTCATTTCAGCATCGGTGGTGATATGTATGGAGCGCTCACAATTCTTGCTGATCTCATTGAGCGAAATGCTGATTTCCTTCACTGCTGTAGCAACACTGTTGACTGATGCAGACACATCCCTTGCCGATTCTGAAACGTTATCGATGCTTCCCGACATATGGCCAGCAATATCGGCTACCTGGCCCACTGCTACGGAGGTCTGCTGTGAAACGGATGCCAGGTTGACCGTCGTATCCGACATATTCACCACGGAAGAGGTCACCACACGCATGCTGTTGCTGGCTTCGGACAAAGCCGCTGCCGTTTCCTCCAGACTGGCGGCGATGTTCTCAATGGTAGAATTGACGATCCCCGTTTTGCTATTCGTCTCCTTGCTGGCTTCTTCCATGCTGCCCGAAATACTGGACAGATCGGCAGAAGATTTATTCAAGGTCTGCGTTGTTGAAGAAATGTTTCTCATAACGGTCTGGACTTCATCGGTAAACAGATTAAAATGCCTTTCTATTTCACCGATTTCTCCTCTGGATATGTTAATGATTTTATTCGTCAAATCATGTTCTGTCACAATTTTCTTTAACACATTAATAAATTTGACAGCAGGTTTCACATACAGGAGAAAATTCTTCGAGCTGGCTAACAGGACAATGAATATGGCAATCAGCGTATTGGATAAGACATATGGAAACATTGTCTGCTTACCGATTCCAATAGCTAAGCCTGCAAGAAAGGATATCCCTGCGGCACATGGTATGACAATAAGGAGTGTCTTCCAGACATATCCAAACCATGATATGGAGTTTGAGCTTTTACTATTCGTAGACAAAGTCTTCCCCCCTATTTTAATAAATTAAATACATAAAATAACTATTTTACGCAAGGGCTGTCTGCCGTATCTTTAAAAGCAGATCCTCCGGGTTGAACGGTTTCAGCAGATAATTTGCTGCGCCGATCTGTATCGCTTTATTTATATTGCTTTTTTCCGCTTCCGTAGTGATCATAATCACCGGTATTTGCTTGTAAGTGTTGTTGCTTTTCACCGCCTTTAAAAAATCGAAGCCATTCATGACCGGCATGTTCCAATCGGATAGGATTAGCTTAATGTTGCTGCATTCCCTGGCTACTACCGATAGAGCTTCTTTTCCGTCTGATGCCCCAAGAAATTCAAAGCCGGCTGATTCTACAGTGCGTTGGACGATCTTTTTTATGACGGGAGAGTCATCTACAAACAGAATCTTTTTACTCATTTATTTACCACCTTTTATTTAGGATTTGCCGGTAATATCCCATGCAATCCCTTATTTTAAATTTAAAGCAGTTCACTAATTCCTTGTCATCTTCCTCACCAAAGTAGATACCCAAATTCCTACCATGACGACCCCCATTACCATTTCAGCAGCAGATACGAAAAGACTGCCTCCAACTGGAACGACATTGCCGTAGCCAACCGTAGAAAATGTCACCAGACTGAAATGATACCACAGGATCAAATGATTCCATGGTGGAAAAGGAGCAGCAAGTGTAGGGCGAAAAACAAGAACTTCATTGTTGCAGTTTACGCCAAACAGCATATATAAGGTCCCACATACGATTATCAGGGTCAAGGCTGTCATCAGACTGTAGGAAGGTCTTTCTCCATAACCGCAGGTCAAAAGACTCAGAATGGATTTGAATTTCGCAAGGCCGTCCATATTCCGGATTCCCGTCTTCTGGCTCAAAAAGAAGTATTCCCCGCTGAAATCCATTATTTTATTGTTCTCAAACAATTCACTGAAGGCATCATAAACGTCTATAGCATATCTGACCTCCCGATTCTCCTTCTTATTATAATTGATATAATCCAAAAAGGTTTTCCGGTTCACCTTTGTTTTCTTATCCAGATCTTCCACATAAAACTCTATAAATTTTGGATTTACAATTTTTGTACCCCTGAGGTCGCACCCGCAAATTTGCATGGTGTCAAAGCTACAATCCAGTAATATGGCATCGGACATGGAAACATTTTCAAAGCGGGAGAAGTAGAAATGGCTCTTGTCGAACACAATGGAAGAAAAATCACAACTGAAGAACCGAACGGTAAACTCGCACCGTTCAAATAAGGAAGGCATATCCTCTACACTTTTCTTTCCTGGTGATCGGCTGACAAAGCTGCAATTTCGAAATACCGATATTAGTCCAAGCGTGTAACATTCAATAAACTCACACCCGATAAAGGAGCAGTCCTCGAAGAAAATATTGCTGAAACCGCACAGGGAAAAGCTGCAATAATAAAAGCAAACCCCCGAAACCTTCATCAAATCATCTTCTCCGCTTGACTTGCTTTTGCCGAAGATGATTTCACTGAATTTCGTAAGCTTATATTCCTTTTGAACAAGCTCAAGGAAATCGTCCACACAATGAATATTGCCGGAGTCAATCGTATCTTCCATGATGTCTTGTTCTTCCGCCAGCAATTTTAGATGATTGGTACAAAATGTCCTGTTATCCTCTTTCCTTTGACTGGCGATTCCCCGGATCGTTTTTCCCATTCTTTTAATATCTAACTTTTGCATGATGGAACCCCTTTACAAATATCAGAACATCCTGTTTACTGTAAACAAAATGAGATATTAATAAGATTATTGTCCAGATACTTTACAGCTTCCTATATCTGTTTCTCCTTATTAATTTTCGTAAAAATATTATACTTTCGCTAGACTAAAAGCCATAAAACAGTTCTAAGTGTTTATTCGACATAGATATGCAAATTCCTGCACATATGGAATAGAATCCTACATTATTCCATAGTGCAGTTACAGCCTTTTGAGCTTTTGTGCCGATATCTGTGAATACAACTACAGAATAAATGTTAACATAAAAATACTGATATAGTAAATACTTGTTACTCGAAAGTTCAGGATTTGTCGGAGACAAAACCTTTGAAAATCCATCCACATAACAGAAAGCAAGGACAGTCGACTGTCGTGTCAGGCCAACCAGATCTGCAAGCAGCGCAATGATCGGCATTACCAGAAACACCTTTGGATAAGATCATCACAACAGTTCAGTTTTATATCAGGCTGATGCGCAGCTGCTGACTTCAAAAATATAAAATATGGCCGAGGCCTTTTAGTAAATATGAACCGGTGTACCTAAAGCTACTTTATTGTATAATTCGGCCGCATCCCTGCTGTACATGCGGATACACCCGTGTGATACCGCCTGACCTATAGACCAGGGCTTGTTTGTCCCATGAATTCCATATGTTCCCCACGGGACACTTAATTGCATGAAATGGCCTCCGAACTGAGCTCCCCACAAGGCTTTTTTAATTATTGTCCAATCACCCATGGGCGTGGGAGTTGACGGCTTGCCAACAGCTATTGGATATTCTTTCACCATAGTTTCACTATCAAATAACTTCAGTTTCCGGGTATTTGTATCAATTTCAATTCTTAACATAAAAAACGCACCTCTTTTTATGTTATTCAATACTGAAGAGATACGTTATCAGTTCATACTTAATAGACAATAATTTATCTACCTGATCGCATATATATCAGAAAACTCCATGGTTAACCTCTGTACATAATTATGCTTATTGCTTATCGGCATCAAATTTATATCCTCATCAATAAGTTTTACAGGGAGCTCGATACGAAATTCTGTATTCTCCCCATAGTCACTCTTTACACTAATTCTACCTCCATGAAGCTCAACAAGATTCTTTACCAGTGCAAGGCCTATCCCGCTCCCCTCATAATCCCTGGACAGAGAGCTGTCTACCTGCCTGAATCTTTCAAAAATTATATTCAGTTTATTTTCAGGAATACCTATCCCTGTATCGCTGACAATGATGCATACCGTATGGACATTATTCTGGATATTCACAGATATTCTTCCACCTGTTTTTGAGAACTTGACTGCATTGGATAAGAGGTTAAGCATGATCCTCTCAATCTTATCCGCATCAACTGCCATTACTTTTTCTTCAATGTCCGTATCAAATATAAGTTTAAGTCCTTTGTTCTCTGTATATTCCGCCACCGACAATGTAATGTCCTCTATAACCTGTACGATATTATAGTTGTGAAGAGTAATCTCAAAAAATCCTGCTTCTATCTTTGTTATATCAAGTAGATTATTCGTCATTTTCAACAGCCGGTAACAATTCTGTTTCATGACTTTAATACGCCTCATTGACTTTTCGTCGCTTGATAATGGATTACTTGGTAAACCCTGCATTTCCATCAATTGAAGCGTGCCTAATATGACATTGATGGGCGTGCGGAATTCATGGGAAATATTTGAGAAAAACTCACTCTTTAATTGATCATATTCCATTGCTTCCTTTAATAACCTATTGTTCTCAAATGCAACCTGCGCCATTTGTGACAATTCATTTCCAATGACGAGGCAGGCAACGGATACATTATTATAACGGCTGATTCCATCATCAGCTACTCCTTGTTCACCAAAAGTGCAAAAACCGATCAACGGCTTTTCGCACACCATATTTTTCATGCGCGAAATCTCTTCCACATACATTTCTCCAATTATCAAGGAGCGCAGCGCACAGTAGTGTGTGAAACTGATTGCAACATCAGTAATGCCTCCCCGTATTATGGCTTTTCGTAACGCATCAGTGCCTGCGTCAACCACACTGACTGAATCCGGTTCCATCCTGGTCAGAACAGTTCCTTCCCGAACTTGTCTGGAAAGCCGGATTCCTCCGCGTGGTGTGACATAAGCTGTACTGATGCTATATTGTCCCATGGGATCAGATATACCCACCACAATACCGGCATGAAAATTACGAATGTCCGTACTGGAAACTTTAAATAAACGATAACATGCCTCTTCTGCCGGTAAACCATCCAGTGTCAAAACTTCATACCCCTCAACAGAAGTAACTGTTGTCCTCAGATTGGTTGGTTGAAACCCATGTGTTAGTGAGATGCCAAACTGCAGCTCTGTTTCAAAAACCACCAGAAGAATACTATCATAAAAAATAGCTTTCCCACAAAAAACAGCTCTTTTGTCTTCAATATATTTTCCTGCTGAAGAACCGCCAAAAATCGGGTATGCTCCATTGGATTCCAATTTAAGTTTCTCCAGTATCATAAAACTATGAGAATATTTATGAAGCGTAGGTCCTGGTGAAAAGAGCATAATGAAGACATTCCTGCCTTCCCTGGCAATTCTTCTGGAGCATTCATTCACATCCCGAAAAAAAGGTCTTACATCCGGCGCTGAAATCGCCTCATTCAGTGAATCTTCCCAATTCTCATATACTCTGGACCCAACTCCGCAATGAACCTTTAGAAAAGGAGATGCCAAAGCTACGACTAAAACCGTCCCTAAATAAGGTCCATTGCAAATCTCACCAGCAGTCGTAGTACCAAACACAGGCGCATCGCCTGCAACACCGCATACCCCTTTCAGGACTTCTTCCAAATCATATTCTACGGAAGCATATACAATAACCGCGGATAAACTGAAGATATGAATAGATTCCAAAGCCTTTTTTGCCGCCTCTGTTCCTGTTTCAAGAGAAGAGGAGCCTCGAGCCAGTCCATACCCTGTTTCTATTTTGGGTTGATTGTTTTGTTCCATGCGGACCTCCTTGAATAACAATATCCAAAAATGATATTGTGGTAATACATTCCTGGTGTTATAAACAAAAGGCTTAATCTCATTGAATTATAGCATTATTTAACATATTGTTCAAACATTTTACAAAAAGTGTGCGGTTATATCTACACGAGTCTGCTTTCATCTGCCGGTCAACCTTATCACTTGTTGCAGTTCCGGTACATCATCGGGATCAAGCCAACCCTCATCCAGTGCATATCTGAATATATCAACCAGCAAAATATTATAGTCTTTAGCGAAAACCGCCGGGTTCCTGCCGTACTTTTTGACAGTCCTTGGTTGATAATTATTTTTTCTCATTTTTTCTTCAAGGACAAGGGCCTTTAAATAAGTGGCTCCGGTCAGTTCCCTGATCACATTATACCTGTGGCTTTTTGCGTTGCAGACATAGAGCCTGCATATCAAAGGCCTCTGCTCATAAACCGTGCATAAATTGTTCTCAGTGACATAGCAGCAATTCCGCTCCTTTTTGAAAATATATTGGTCAAACTCCTTGAAATGATTTTTTGTTTTAAGAAGCTTATCTTGAACAAATTTACTTATCGTTTCTTCTTCCCAGTTGCAAAACTTGTTGACGAAAACATTATCCACTTCGACCGCCCAGGATTTTTTGCAGCAGCTTTCCCGGCATTTATCACATGACAGGTTATGGTCACTTAAGTAAATGTCGATTGCATCAAGCAAATCCTGAGCAGTTGAATCACTGGTGATTTCATCATAATTCATTTTTCCTTCACTATCCGGAAATAGTTTCATACTTTTTCCCCCAGCAAAATGCTCTCCTGTTCCAACCGGTTTTTGCCCAATTCATGTGCTAAAAAGAAGATGATCAGCAGTGCCGACAAGAGGTCGGAAACAGGTCCTGCTGCCCAGATGCCCATCAGTTTGAAATAGTGGGGCAGTATGAATAACAGTGGAACCTGAAAAAGAACTTGTTTGGACAAGCTAAGAAATATGGATACTCTTGCTTTTCCAATAGCTTGATAGAAATTCGAGCCAACAATTGGGAGGCCCGTGATCGGCAGCATCATTAAAAACACCCTGATAGCCGGTGTACCTATATCCAGCATGGATGCCATCTCTGCATTCTGGCTGCTGAACAAGCTGAGGATCTGCCTTGGGAACAGCTCCACAACAATAAATCCGGCAGTAGCTATACAAGTGGCGGCAATGATCGCCAGCTTCATCGTCTTGCGTACCCTGTCGAATTTTTTTGCACCGTAATTATATCCGATGATAGGCTGTGCACCCTGGTTGACACCGAATATCGGCATCAGGATCAGCATGGCGATGCTGTTGATAATCCCCATGGCAGCAATGGCTACATCCCCTCCTGAAGCTTTAAGGCTTTGGTTGAAGATGATCGTAATCACACTTGAGATCACCTGGAATATGAATGCAGACATCCCGATTGAAAGAATCTGCCTGGTTATGTCTAGGTTTAAAACAAAATATTTGATTTTGAATTTTAATGCACTGTTTTTTCCAATGAAATAGGTCAGCATCCAAATGGAAGTGATTATCTGTGAAATGACAGTAGCCAGCGCCGATCCGCGGATCCCCATATGCAGAACAAAAATGAAGAGCGGATTTAAAGCTGTATTCAAAACCGTACCGGCTACCATGATGATCATTGCCATCGTTGGATTTCCCTCTGAACGGATAATATTATTAAAAACGAGGCCTATGATCTGAAACAGCGTACCAGCCAGAATGATCGTCACAAATTGCTTGGCCAGCGGCAATACTTCCTTGCTGGCGCCGAACAACTCCAACAGGTCCTCCTGAAAAATGAGGCCAAGTACCGTGGCAATGACCGATATGATGATTGTCAGGCTGAATGCATTTCCAAGCACATGTTCTGCTTCCTCCCTGTTATTCTGACCGAGCTTTATGGATATCGTAACGGAAGCGCCAATACCGATCATTAAACCGAACGCCAGAATGATAATGGTTATCGGGAACACTACCGTAGTTGCAGTAATTGCCTGCAAACCTACGCCATGACCGACGAAAATCCTGTCAATTATATTATATAAAGCTGTACTTAAAAGTCCCACAATTGCAGGTATGGAGAACTTTAAAAGCAACCTTCCGACACTAACTTCACCCAGTTGTTTTGCATGATCCATTATGTTTTCCCCTTTAGTCTGTTGCACTTATATTGCACTTATTATATACATTGTATTGGAAGTGTAACACACTGGATTTAATCTGCCAATATCAATAATGGACAAAATAATACAATCAGCGTTACCACTTTCACAATGGTTACCTTTTGCTCCCTTTTAGAATAACATAATATAGAAGGATGTGAAATTATATGCCATGGCAGATGAATTTACCTTATCTCATGCATAAGCCGGTAGGAGTGTCTTTAGCAAATGGGCAGGGTGTCTCGGGCGTACTATGCAGTATCTCAAATGGAGAGATTTATTTACTTGAATATTTGTATCATACACAGTTTGCGACCAAGCATTACGCATTTGACGAGATTCAGGATATACTGCCGTTCCCGGGTTGTTATAGTCAAAGCATGCTTTATTAATTAGAGTCTGCTTCCATTTTATTCTCCATCCAAGCATCTTAAAACGGATAGCAATGAAACGATTTAAGGACCTTCAGGATGGATTTGCCGAACAAACGTTCTATATGGACCCGGATGAATTTATCCTGCTCTTTACTATTATTGCAGCTCAGAATATAATGAAAGTCCGAACAAATGTTCTTTATGGAGGATGCGGGTATGAAGCTCGAAGTTACAATAGGTTGTATCGTTTGTGGATTTTCCAGCAAAACAAATGTAGATTCCAATTTCGATTGTTCTTCTCTAGTTTGTCCGAAATGCAAGAATGAGGATTGCCTGTCAATTACAGCTGCATCTGAAATATCCCATGAAAACTTCAAGAAAGAGAATATACTCAGGAGACTTCAAACAATCCGGCAATTGTAAAAGGATGATGGTCAGCGGCATTTTTTTGCTTTACGCCCAAAGGGATCAACGTCCCAAGATCCGAAAAATACAAGTATTAAAAGCAGCACCGGCTTATTAAAAACCAATGCTGCTTTTTTATGTCCACTACTTCTTTAATTCCTGTACACCGCTGACTTTACTTGTTGCATCCATCACAAACGTACTTTTTGCTTCATCCGTAGTGAAGTAAACACTGCCATCTACAGTTGCGTCAACCAGGCTGAAATCCTTTACTGAAACATAGAGGTCGCCTTTAAAGGTTCCATGCTGGATGCTGGCTTCAGGACTGGTAATGGTAAACTTCGGCGCTGTCAAAGTATACCTGGCCGTTATGTTGCGATCTGCATCCTGAGCATACAAAGCGACCTTTCGCTGAATGATTTCATTTCCCGCAGTATCTTTTTTCCCGTTCTTAAACTCTCCGTCAAGTGAAATATCCTTATCGACAGTGACATCCTTTGTTATTGCAATGATCCACGTGCCGGCGCTGCTGATTGCCTTTTCAAAAGCTGCCGCATTGTCTACGATCGAGGCAGAGGTTACTGCATCCGTTGTCGTTGCCGGCGTTGTGGTTATTGTCAATGTCGGTGTTGTAATAGTCAATGTCGGTGTTGTTGTCGTTCCATTCTGGGCAGTTTGCCCACATGCTGTTAGTAAAGCAGCCAGGAGTATGAATATCATTAATGCATTTCTTGTTTTCATTTTGCGATCCTCCTAAACAGTATGGAATTCAGTATAAAGCTTAGTATAACCACAAAATGAGAATTCATTTAATTGATTTTCTGAAAGTAATTAAATCCGATGATCAATTTGCAATCACCCTGCCCTTAATTACTTGCTGCTCTTTTTTCACTTGCTTTCCTTTATTCCAAAGTAAGCTGTTCTACACAGCTTCATTCTCCAGATTTGCACCGGTAAACTGGCTGTTATAGATATCTGCGTAGAAGCCGGCCTTTGCAAGCAATTCCTTGTGGCTGCCCATCTCGATGATGCTTCCCTTGTTCATGACGAGGATGAGTTCCGCGTCACGGATGGTTGAAAGCCTGTGGGCAATAACGAAGCTCGTTCTGTCCTTCATGAGGTGGGTCATTGCCTTCTGGATCAGCACCTCGGTCCTGGTATCGACGCTGCTGGTAGCTTCATCGAGGATCAGGATCGCCGGGTCCGCAAGTACGGCACGCGCTATGGTAAGAAGCTGCTTCTGGCCTTGTGAAATATTGGTCGCTTCCTCGTTCAGCACGGTATTGTAGCCCTCCGGCAGTGTCCTGATGAAGCGGTCCGCATGCGCCGCTTTGGCCGCATGGACGATATCCTCCATGCTCGCGCCTTCCCTGCCATAAGCAATATTGTCCCTGATAGTCCCGTTGAACAGCCAGGTATCCTGCAGAACCATACCAAACATCTTGCGCAGCTCACTGCGTTTAATATTCTTTATGTCCACGCCATCCACGCTAATCTTTCCCGCATTGAGCTCATAGAAGCGCATCAGCAGGTTTACAAGCGTTGTCTTTCCAGCGCCTGTAGGTCCAACGATTGCAATGGTATGACCCTCCCTCACATCCAGGTTCATGTCCGTTATCAGCGGCTCATCCTCCTTATAGCGGAAATCAACATGTTCAAATTTGACTTCGCCCCTGGGATTTTCGATTGCAACCGCGTCTGCACTGTCCGGCAGCTCCTCTTCCTCGTCGAGCACTTCAAACACACGCTCGGCACAGGCCACTGTCGACTGGATGATGTTGGCGATGTTGGCTGTCTGGATGATCGGCATCGTGAACGACCTTGAATACTGAATGAACGCCAGGATGTCGCCCAATCCAAGGAGGCTCCTGGTGATCCAGATACCACCTACCACACTGATGCCCACATATCCCAGATTGCTGATGAAGTTCATCAGCGGGAACATGATGCCTGAAACGAACTGTGCCTTCCAGCCTGCGGTGTTCAGCTTGTTATTCACAGCTTCAAAGGTTTCTATCGAGACCTTTTCCCTGTTGAAAGCCTTAACGATCTTATGTCCGGAATACATTTCCTCCACATGACCACTCAGCAAACCGAGCTCTTTCTGTTGAGCCGCAAAATATTTCTGCGACTTCTTAGCTATGACCATTGTTACCAATACATACAACGGCATTGTAACCAGGACAATCAGCGTCAGTATGGGACTGATCGTGAGCATCATGATGATATAGCCGATGATCGTAATGACAGAGGTGATGATCTGCGTCAAGCTCTGCTGGAGTGTACCGGAAACCGTATCAATATCATTCGTAACACGGCTTAGAATATCTCCATGCGGATGCATATCGAAGTATTTCAACGGCAGACGTGAAAGCTTGCCGTCTACTTCTCTCCTCAGATCACGCACCGTATTCTGCGCCACGCCGGACATGACCAGTCCCATAACCAAACTGAACAGCGAGCTTACAAGATACATACCGATCAATAACAATACAATCATCCCGATATAATGGAAGTCATATTCTCCATTTGTTTCCCGTATTGCTTTTATTGCACCGTCGACCTGATCGTCTGTAAATTTGATTTCGCTCCCCGGACTCATGGAAGAGCCCGTCATAATGCCCTCCATCTTTTTACCCAGATCGATGATCTGTCTCGTGACATCAGCCTTCTGTCCCCCATCTTTTAAGGTATCCAGCATCGGAAGCTCGAGAAACGCCTGAATATCCTTGATGCTCTCAGGACTTACGACTATTGCAGGGTTATCGCTTGTACTATTGTTACCCGCTTTTTGTTTTGCCATATAATTATTGATCTCGTCAACTGCCTGCCTTTGCCCCTTTGATATTTCTTTCAGCATTGAGTCTGCCATGTAAGCGTCCTGCAGCTTGTTCATGGCCTTGCTCATGACTTTCGGAGCTGCTATGGTAAATGCCGTACTTGCGACTGCGAAAATCAATACGACCAGCAATCTTGTTCTGTGCGGCTTTAAATATCTGATAAGTCTTTTTAATGTACCTTTGAAATCTTTTGCCTTTTGCACCGGCATGCCCATGCCGCCCATCGGGCCACCCATCGGTCTTTGCCGCATGGGTGGTTTCTGATGTGTGGTGCTTTGATTCCTGTTATCCTGTTCACTCATGCGATCTCCTCCTCCGACAACTGGGATTCAACAATTTCATGGTATACGCTGCAGCTGCCCAGCAGATCCCTGTGTTTACCCATTCCGACAATCTGACCGTCATCAAGAACGATGATCCTGTCGGCATCCATGACCGTGCCGACCCTCTGGGTCACTATAATAACGGTTGCCTCCGCAATTTCCTTTTTCAAAGCTGCGCGAAGCCTTGCATCGGTTTTAAAATCAAGCGCCGAAAAACTATCATCAAATATATAAATTTCAGGCCTTCTGACCAGTGCCCTTGCAATCGACAGACGCTGCTTCTGCCCGCCCGATACATTGGTTCCGCCCTGCGCGATCACATGCTCATACCCGCCGTCCATAGCGGTGATAAAACCTGCCGCCTGCGCAACTTCAGCTGCGTGCCTTATATCATCCTCTGTGGCGCTATCCATGCCAACCTTGATATTTTCAGCTATCGTGCCTGAAAAAAGAATGGCTTTCTGCGGTACGAATCCTATTTTGCTGCGGAGACTTTCCTGTGAATATTCCCTGATATCCACACCGCCAATAAGGATGCTTCCGCTGTCGATGTCATAGAACCTGGGTATCAGATTGATCAATGTTGATTTGCCTGAACCCGTACTTCCGATGATCGCAGTCACCTCGCCCGGTTTTGCGGCAAAACTGATATCACGTAAAACTGGTTCTTCCGCACCATGATAACTGAAGCTCACATTTCTGAACTCAATATAACCCTTTCCTGAAATGGAATCTTTCACTTCTTCCTGATCCACGATTTCAGGAACGATATCAAGCACTTCGTTGATCCTGATAGCTGCAGCCTGAGCACGCGGCACCATGATAAACATTACGGCAAGCATGAGCATGGACATCATGATTTGCATCGCATACTGGGTAAAGGAAGACAGATTGCCCAGATCCATGTCACCATTGGCTATTCGTAAACCGCCGAACCAAAGGATTGCAAGCTGGGTAAGACTCATGATCATCATGATTGACGGCATCATGAATGCCATAATTCTGTTTACCTTGATATAATTATCAGTCAAATCGTCATTCGCCTCTGCGAAACGTTTTTCCTCGTGCTTTACAGTGTTGAACGCACGGATGACCCGGATTCCATTCAACTTTTCACGCAGTACAAGGTTTATTCTATCGATTTTCTTCTGAACCGTCCTGAACAGTGGCATCATTCTGGACGCAATCAGGATGATGACGCCTGTTAGCACAGGCAAAGCTATCGCAAGCACAAGTGTCAGCGGTTTGTCTCTTCGCAGAGCCAGTATGGTACCGCCAATCGCCATCATTGGCGCACTGATCATCATTCTCATGATCATCACCGTAACCATTTGAATCTGGTTGATATCATTCGTTGTCCTGGTAATGAGGGTTGCTGTTCCCAGCTTGTCAAATTCATGAAGAGAAAAGCTTTCAACCTTCTTAAAGACCTTGCTTCGAAGGATTGTTCCAAGTCCCACTGAGATCCTGGATGAAAGGAGGCTTGCAATAATTGCGCAAATAACACCGCCTCCAGTCACAAGAAGCATCAATCCGCCGATCTGCAGGATTTTGTCTGTGTCTCCCTGCATAACGCCATCATTGATAATATCCCCCATGAGGGTTGGAAGATAAAGGTCACAGAGTGTCTGTAAAAATATCAATATCAACACTCCGAAAACCATAATGGTAAAAGGTTTTAAAAACCTGTATAGTTTAAGCATATTTAATATCCTTTCTTTCCAATAATAAAAAGTACGTTTACTTATACGTTATTTCTTTTAAAGTGTCTCTTTAAAATGTCTCTCAGCTTCAAAAAAATTATTGGCACTCCTTTTTACTGCACTCACTTAAAATTTTCTTCAAAGCATTCAAACCATCAACTATTTTATCGATCTCTTCGGGAGATCCTGTATCGAGCAGTTCCTCGAAAGCTTTTTCCAGCTTTTTATGGGCTTCCTTGTGCATTTCATCAAATTGGGGAGATACTTTTACATATACGATCCGCCTATCCTCTTCACTTCTTACACGTTCAACCAGCTGTTGCTTTTCCATCCTGTCAATGATGCCCGAAACCGTGCTATTTGATAAATTAAGCTTGTGGCTCAATTCGCTTATCTTCATTTCTCCGCCTCTTTTCAAAGCACTGATAACAGCACCCTGCGGCATTGTCATTCCCTCTTCTTCAAAGTTTTTACGCATATACTGTTTCAGCAATTTCCCCAGTTCAAAAAACAACCTGCCAACCTCTTCCTTTTCATTCCCTGTAGCCAAAGATTATCCCCCTCCTTTTATTACCCCCTTATTATTTCGTATAGATAATATTCGTATACGATTATTTCGTGTGCTAAATAATATTATAAATTGTTTTCTCGCGGATAGTCAATAGTAAACTAAATTCTTTATTAGTCTTGGCAAATTAGTTTGCAGATATTACTAGTGGTCTGTAACAAAACTGGAGGAATATGAAATGTACGACCTGACACGCGATCCGCTTGAGACATTCAAACCGGCAAATGCGAATTCCGCCGGTAAGGTAATTGATGCAGTCAGAAATATACTGAACAGCAAAACACCCTTCTGTGAATAGGTTTCTTATTTTGGGATACCTGAGTTTATGTCATTAACTTTGGATTTTTTTGCAGACTTTACCAGCATTTCATTGATTTGATTTACAATATCCTTGCTGAGTCTTTTTCGGAAACGGACCAGGAGAGATGGATTAAAAGGGGCTTTATCAACGAATCCCGGCAGTCCGATAAAAAACTGCAGGTAAGGGTTCTCTGTGATCTCTTCTACCGTCTCCCGATCAGAAAGGGCTTTATAATTTTGAATGAGCAGGGATCCAAGAGCCATGCGTACAGAGAGCGCCACTTTTCCGGCATTCCCGCTGTTGAAATTTTTCGCGTATTTTTCCTCGACTTCTTTCCAGGGAACGATCATGGCATATTTGCACCATCGATTCTCCGGGTTCAGCTTACCACCAAAGGGAAGGAAAAATTCGAGAGGCATCAATACTTGTTTATTGCTATATCTATACATGGTTCTCTACTCCGCAAAGAAAAGTTTCGTAAGGGATTCGAGGGTTTCCTGATATAAGTATATCAAAAAACGTATTAAAATCCAACCTTATACAATATCGCCTAAATTATTTGTTTAATCCCATGCAGTACTTCGTTTTTCACGCCACACCCAGGGAGCTTTGCAAGTATAAATCCAGCTGCTGCCAGATCTTTTCTTACCGCAGTCGAAACAGTAAAAGTGGAACAGGTGCCTCCGGTCTTTGTCTTTTCTCCAATTGACGTAAGCAATTCAGTCCGCCATATTAAAGGATTCTTTTTGGGACTGTGACCATCAAGAAACCAGACATCACAGGGCTTTTCCAGGGCATTCACCATTTCAAGCGCTTCCCCTATCCATAGATTGAGCTTAATCGTTCCAAAGGACTGCAGTATTTCTATTGAATGCCAGCCAGCAACAGTAATATCAATATTTCGATATGCCTCGACAAGGTTGTTGATCTCCCTGCCAACCCGATCTTTGAATCCGCTCAGAATCTGGAGCATTCGCTCAGGACTCAGGGGATACAGTTCAACTGAATTATATTCTATTATAACATTTTCCAAACCGCTCTTCTCCAAAAATTCCATTAGCGAAACTACTATACGCCCAGCACCAAATCCAGTTTCACCGATTACAAAAGGAATATCCGCCTGCAACCCCATGGTTATCCGCTCAAGCAGGTTATTATTCATGAAATGAATCTGCTGCGCTTCGTCCAGCGCGCTGATCACATCAAAATAACGATCATCAAATTGTTCATTCACAAGATAAGGTGGTATCAACATATATAATATCTTCCTCGTCAGTTCAAAGTTTTTGTAAATTCAATTATTGAAATTATAACATAATGCATAATTAATACAATTATTTTACTCGCGTGCAACTGGGTTTAAGAGCCCGATGATCTGGAATCAGAAACACCTGTACATAGATATTTCCAACTTAATGCGTAAGTGAGTAAGGGGACGGTTCTCTGACTCATTCGAGTCACAGGAATCGTCCCCTTCCCCTGCTAAAGCGCTGCTATTTCTTTCTGCCCGGGCTCTTGTAGCTGGCACAAATGGTCTCGTCGTAAGGGGCCCCGCTGTCCGACTTGGCAGCTGCGCTTACCTGCACGGCATCCAATGTGCATTGGTTTTCGCTATGAGCATTGTGAATGCAGCTTGATACTGAACATAAAATGCTTTGGCATTTATCCATGGTATACCTCCTGAAAATCAAGATTAGTATTACCTGCCCATACAGCACTTCTATTCAACATACAATAATATCATGTGCAATTTTATTTATTTATAACCGAAAGAAAACTGTCAAACTTTATCAAGATTCCCTTCATAGCTTTCCAGAAGGTCCTGTTCCTTGAACAGGCTCGAGACAACATCTTCGTAATCAGATAGTCTTGTTGACTTTCTGATTTTCTTTGCGTATTTTTCATGATTGGAAAACATCAGAATCATATAGAACCAAATTTCCTTCATCCTGTACAGAACCGTTACATCCCCTGGAAGTACCTTCCTGTATTCATTAAAGATCGTATCATAGAATGCCTTGATCGTATTTTTGTCAACTTTGATATTCGTTTTGATCTCTTTCGTCAGACCGGGATTTACCAGTAATCCCCTACCCAGCATAACGGCTCCAACATTGGGAAACTCTCTTGAAAACTCCTGAACTTGTTCGGCTGTAAATAGATTACCATTATAGCAGATGGGGTTTTTACTATGTTTTAAGGCATACCTGAACATTTCCATGTCAGGTTTGTTTTTATAAAAGTCCCTTTGAATCCTCGGGTGGATGGTCAATTCCGCTATCGGGTATTTGTTGAATATCTCCAGTAATTCGAAAAACTCATCCGTATGTTCTTTCCCGATTCTTGTTTTTACAGAAATCCGGGTTCCTCCCCATGCAAAAATCTCATATAAGAATGCATCCAGTTCCGCCGTCTTTGCCAGGAAACCTGCTCCTCTGTTTTTAGCCACAACGGTCCCGGAAGGACACCCGAGGTTCAGATTGATCTCATTATATCCCATTCGCTTGATTCTATCTGCAAAAAGAATAAACTCCTTCGCTTTATTGGTGAGCAGCTGCGGGACCAGAACCAGGCCCCGGTTATGTTCCGGCGACAGGTCTTCCAGTTCCCGCTTTTTAAAACTTCCGCTCTCATTGGCGGAGACAAAAGGAGAAAAATATTTATCTACATTATTGAAACAGGCATAATGTGCATTTCGATAGATATACCCGCTCAAGCCTTCCATCGGTGCGAAAAATATATTCATATTTGAATTCTACCAGTCTCTTTTCTTTATTTTAGCCTTCAGACAATTCTGTCATTCTGCCATTCCTTCTACAGACCCGGTTTCCTGGTCATTCCCCTTTCGGATCGAATTCATGATCTCATCAAAAAAGCACTTGTATTATAGTTTACCAGATTGTCGAAGTTAACTGTAAAAAAGAAAATAACTTTTAAAAGCGAAATCAAATGTCATCCGAATGTTCATGCGGTTATTCCCGACAAGGTTGATTTCTCCATTGGTGCAAGACATGGAAATCCTGTGGTCATCAAGTAGTTTATAGAAATCGCTAAAGATATTCCAGTTTCTTTCAAACACTACCGTTGCCGGTAACGCCCCTGCCTTATGGCTGCCTTCCCGTTGGTTATACGGCAGGGTCCTGTGGATTACACAGCCCGGTATACCTGCCATGTGAGGAAAAAGCTGCCGTGCTTATATTGCACAACAGCTTTTTTGTAAAATTCAGCCTTTATTCCTTATAGCCAGATAATGGTATATAAAATATTTAATGTATCATTTCCTCTGCATTATTACCTCCTGTATGCGGCGGTATTTGAGCCTCTGCACCGGAATATCCGGATCTTTGTTTAACGACCTTGATTGGACGCATCATGTCATAGTCTTCATGTTCAAGTATGTGACAGTGCCAGACATACAATCCTGTATGGTCTTCAAAACGCATGATGATTCTCGTTATAAATCCGGGGTTTGCCCTTACAGTGTCCTTCCATCCTTTTTCATTTGGATTCGGCGGGACCTGACGGATAAAACAAAGATCCGTCTTCATTAAATGTTTTATCCTGTATCACCAGTGGTATATCGTATTTTCCTTCAGGCAAGTTCAAATCTTCTTCGCATTCATCATGAATAATGTAAACACCTGCAAGCCCTGCATAGACATTGAGCCTGGTATGTTACCTCGAATAAACCGTTAAAATAATTTTCAATATTTTTCCCTATAGGAAGAAGCCCATATCAGCGATTATCCTCAATCTTTCGGGACACTGTATGGGCTTCATTAAATTTTGGCTATGCTCGTGTTATTCTTCCGAAGGCTATTTGGGTTTTGAATGAGCGGTATGTGCTTTTCCAGCGACTTTTTCAGTAATCGAAATCAAGGCCGGTATCACAACCGGAAGCAATATGAAGCTCAGCAGCAGCAACCCTATCACAACACTGATTGCCAGTTCCATCAGGATGATCAGGTTGGAGGGATACAATGTGGCGAACGTACCGGAAAGTATGATCGCTGCTGATATGACTACTCCTCCGATATTTTTTGATGCGGCAACAATCGCATCCTTGACAGGAAGCCCGGGATATTCCCTAAACCGTCTCAGCAGGAATATACTGTAATCCACTCCCAGCGATGTTATTGCAATAAACGAGAAGAACGGTACATTCCATGACAATCCATTCTGAGCATTGCTGAATAATTGCTTCGACAGGAAGGCAACCGCCGAGAGCGAGGTATAATAAGCCACAACCAGCGAGCCCACTACAAATACAGGAATCCAGAAGGACTTTATGATAATTGCAAGTAATATGAATATTGCGACTAACACGATAATTTCAGTAAATGTAATATCGTGAATTGCCATCTTGCTCAAATCATTGGAAAACGCTGTCACACCGGCAATGCCATATTCTGCACCGGAAAGCTTTGTGCCTTCAAGCTGACTGCCAATTGTCCCGTCGATTTTGTCAATCAGGCTGATTGCTTTGTCGGAATATGGTTCATTATCCAAAACGACTGTTATTTTTACTATTTTCCTATCCTTGGACATATATGCATCAAGCATTTTAGTCACGTCGGTATTTTCAAAAGCTTCTGTTGGAATATAAAAACTCTTCGCATTTGTGAGCTGTGTCAGGAAATCGTTGGTCTTATTTATTCCGTCGGATATTGTTTCCAATCCGTCGCTGCTACTGCTCACACCGGCCTTTAATTGCGCCATTCCGCCGACAAGCCCATTTAAGCTATTATATAGAATATCCTGTCCTGATTTTATCTTCTCTTCACCGGCAATTAATTGTGCCATACTTGCGATGGCCGCTTTCTGTCCGGCACTTCCCTGCTTCAAGCCTTCTGAGAGCTCAGCTGCACCCGCCTCAAGCCCGCTGATTCCCAAAACCAGCTGTGAATCAGGGCTTGTGCTGCTGATCATGGTCTTCAGGCCATTGTTAAGCTGTGCCAATCCTGCAGTCAGCATATCATAATTTCCGTTGGCAGTATCCATTCCTGCTGCAATCTGGTTCAGCGAAGAGGAGAGATTTGTGATCATGCCCTTGAGCGCTGCGACATCCGTATCATTTGGCAGCTTTGCGTCGATCTTTCCGACAGATTCCTGTATCATTGCTATCAACTGGTCAAGCTGCTCTATGGAACCCGGTATGGCTTTATATCCTGCACCAAGCTCCGTGTAGCCCTTATTCATCTCGTCCAGTTTGACGGAGATGGTCTTCAGCCCTTCATTCAAGTCCGTTACGCCGGTTTTTAGCTGTGAAATCCCTGCAGCAAGCTTATCTGCTCCACCGGCGCCTTTATCAATACCATCATTGATTTTCGTCAAGCCTTCTGTCAAGGCAGTCATTCCATCCTGAAGCTTTCCGGTTCCGACAGATAATTCTTTCACCTGTGAAAAATCCGGAGCAGAAAGATTATCCTTGATCGTGTCCAGACCGTCCTTGATTTTTCCCACACCGTCATTCGCTTCGGACAATCCGATCACAACAGCTTTTGTCTGCTCATTCGTATAAAAATTTTCGATGATTTCACCCTTGGGTCTGGTAGGTCCCAGCACCTCCTTGATTCCCTCAAGCTCATTCAGCTTTCCAGTCAAGCTGTCCAGCACTGCCAAAGCTTCATTGTTGTCCATGGCCTCCTTGCTTTGGATCACTGCCGTTGTAGGCATAGCCTTTCCGGCACCAAACTTCTCCTTCACCAGGTTGAAGCCCTGTACCGATGGATTGTCCGGGCTCAGATCATTCAGGCTGTCAAAGGACAATCGAGGGCTGTTGAACAATATGATCGGAGAAAGGATGACTGCGACGATGAATAAAGAGAGCACAGGGTGTCGGACAGAAGCAGACGTCACTTTCTCCCAAAGCTTGCTGTCCTTATGCCCTAAGGCCTTTCTGGATGGCCAGAACAGCTTCCCTGCTAAAATCCTCATCAGCATGGGCGTCAAAGTAAACATTTCTATCAGGAGTACTGCAATACCTATAGCAACGGCATTGGCAGAACGGTATATCGGGAACTGTACAAAGCTCAGACTGGCAAAGCCTATAAAAACAGTCAACCCGCTGAAAAATATTGTTTTACCGGCGGTCTTGAAGCTTGCAGCAATAGCATCCTCTACCGACAAGCCATGGCCAAGCTCCTCCTTGTATCTGTTGAAAAGCAGGATGTGATAGTCTGTACCGATTCCGAACAGTACAATAATGATAAACATTTGCGTAAGACTTGTAATCGGAAAGTTGAAAGCATGGATAAGTACGCCGATGATGCCCATGGAGCAAATATAGGAAACTCCTACGGATATAAGGGATACAAAAGGCGTAACCACCGACCTGAACATCAGTATTAATACCAGCAATATGAAAACAACAGTTATTAACGCACTTTTGTCAACGCCTTTTCCGACTGAATTCAAATAATCATTTGTAACAGCCAGTTCTCCTGTTATATAATGCTTTACACCAACATCCTTGATTGCATTGTTGAAATCATCTATAACAGTTTGATTTTCTCTGGCGCCTTTTTCATAATTAATTTGGACCAGCAGGGTAGTTTTATCCGCTGATATCAGTTGATCCTTTGCATCAGGCGTCCCGAAGGGATCTATGATATTGGTGATCTGAAGCTTTTCCTTTTCAATATTCAATTCACTGATGCCCTTCTCGATATCCTTCATTTCCTCATCGGTGATTGTATTTTCATCCGTAAATACCAGAATTAAAGAATCGCCTTTGGCGGTAGCCATTTTTTCAAGCATTTTTGATGCTAGCTTGGAAGGTGCATTATCGCCTACCGTTACTTCACCATTTTGGTTAAGAATCTGTTTCAGATTGGGCTGGAATATCGTAAACAGTATTGTGGCAACAAGCCACACAACCAGTAAAGCCCAGCGATACTTTAATATTCTCCCCATGATCTATGCCTCCCATTTTCTAAACAACTGTTGATTCATTGACATGTGTATATTGTAATTAGGGCGTTAACTAATAATCAATCGTTACTATACCGTACATCTGTGTTTTAAACGACACTTTTAATATTTTTTGTTGAATGCTAATAAAAAATTCATAAAAGAAGAACCTTAAGTGAATATAAAAAATGCTGACAGGCGCGTACGCAGAACCAAAAAGCTACTGCTTCAAGGGCTGAAGAAGCTGATGTCGGAAAAGAAGATCAACAAGATCACGGTAACGGAATTAACCAAACTTGTGGATGTCAATCGTGCTGCCTTTTATTTATACTACAAGGATATCTTTGATATGGCTGAAAAAAATAAGACAGAGATGTTCCTGTATTTCAGCGAGGCATTGGAGAAATATTCTCCCGGAATCGCTCCCCCAAAATGCAGCAAAAAAAAAGCCTTTTATAGAAAAAGTTCGGGGTGCTTTCTGGTCATGTTCCGAAGGCGCCCTGTTTTTACAGTGCGCAGATTTCAATCCCGCTCTCCACAAACGCGGCTTTTATTTTTTTGACAAACGCCAGCGCATTTTCACCATCGCCATGAACACATACAGAATCTGCGTCAATAGCAATATCTCTGCCTGTAACTGTCGTTACCTTATGTTTTTTTACCATATGTATCACTCGTGCGACCGCCTCATCCTCGTTCGTTATGAAGGCGCCGGCCTTGCCCCGCGCGACAAGTGTTCCGTCCTCCTCATAGGCTCTGTCTGCAAAAACCTCACATGCATACGGCAGATTGGCTTCCTTCGCCGCTTCGATCATCAGGCTGTTTGAAAGAGCCAGCAAAATAAGGCTTCTGTCATACTCAAAAATACCCTGAACGATTGCAAGCGCCATCTTTTTATCCTTGCTCGCCATATTATACAGGGCTCCATGTGGCTTAACATGCCGCAGCGGCACATGATGCACCTTGCAGAAAGCATCCAGTGCACCTATCTGGTACTGAATGATTCTTTTTACCTCAGCTGGCGATATATCCATATTTCGCCGACCGAAGCCGACTAAATCCGGAAAACCCGGATGGGCTCCGACATGTACCTGGTTCTCTTTTGCCAGGCCGACTGTTTTATACATCACCATTGGGTCGGCGGCATGAAAACCACATGCTATATTTGCCGATGAAATATAGGGAATCACCTGCTCATCCATACCGAGCTTATAGCAACCGAAGCTTTCTCCCAAGTCACAATTTAAATCAACTTTAAACACAAGACCTCACCTCAACCCATTAAATCCTTATTTTTAATATCTGTAATAAACATGTGTCCCGGCGCGTGGGTTATAACAAACTTGGGTTTCGTGTGCATGATAACTGACTGCGGTGTAACGCCACACGCCCAAAATACAGGTGTTTCGCCCTTATGAATGGTCACCGGATCTCCAAAATCGGGATGCTGCAAATCAAGGATGCCAATCGCCTCCGGACATCCGATATGTACTGGTGCTCCGTGAACTGCAGGAACCCTCTCCGTGACAGTCACAGCCTTTACAACCTGATTATGCGGAATCGGGCGCATGCTGACGACCATTTTCCCCGAAAAGATTCCTGCCGGAACACAATCCAGATTTGTCACATACATTGGCACGTTGCAATTCTCTTCTATATGCCTCACTGGCACGCCCGCAGCCAACAGTTCGGATTCAAAGGAAAAGCTGCAGCCTATCATGAAGCTGACAAAGTCCTCTTTCCAAAGGTGTTCTACACTCGTCCATTCCCCTGATAAAATGCCATCCTCATATACCCTGTACATCGGAAGGTCGTTTGCTATATCCGCATCGCGCGCAATGTACTGAAGGCCTCTGCTTCCTGCATCACTTACCTCTAAAATCGGGCATGATTTCGGATTCCTCTGTGCAAACAGTAAAAAATCGTATGCCATACTTTTGGGTAGAATCACAAGATTTGCCTGTGCATATCCTGCACACATACCGGACGTTTGATTTGCAATTTTCCCCTCTCTTATAAGCTTGCGTACAAGAGAAGGCTTGCTGTTTTCATATTGAGAATTTCCGGTCCCGGCATCATCTGCTAATTTACGCATATCTATTCACCCACCATTCTTTGACTAAAAATCACTTGTAGCTTCTTCTCAATTTTTTAAAGCTCTGCTGCTCGTTTTTATAACATTTTTGCGCCTCAAAGACAGAAATTTCTTTGAAGGTTATAACATCACCCGGCTTATGCTGAACGAATTTTGGAAGATCTACCGTTGCCACCGTTGCGATTTTTGCATATCCGCCCGTCGTCTGGCGATCTGAAAGCATTACAATCGGCTGTCCGTTCGCCGATATCTGGATGCCGCCCATAGGAATACCATCCGAAATAATATCCACCGTGTCTTTAAACTCAATGGCCTCCCCCTGAAGCTTGCAGCCCATTCTGTCATACTGGTTGGTAAGCTTGTAAGGAGTTGATAAAAAAGTCTTTATTCCTTTTTCGGTGAAATACCCCTGCTGTGGTCCCAACACTACACGGATAATGGTATTGTCAAAGCTGTCTTTGGGGATATATTCTCTTTTCTCAAGATTACTTATAGAGGTTTTATAGGAGCAAAAAACGATTTCATCATTTACCTCAAGTTTTCGCCCTTTAAAACCCCCGAGTTTACATTTTACATTTGTTGATTTACTGTTCATAATCGGCACAACAGCAAGACCGCTCAAAAAGGCAGCATACCCACAGCATCCGGCTTTAGCCAGGGAAAATTTTAAAACATCCCCTCTATTTGCAGCAAGAGCCCGATACATAGGCACCGGCTTATCATTCAACATGGCAGTCATATCGGCTCCGGTAATGGCGAACATGCCGTTACCCGTAAATTCTATTTCAGGTCCAAACAGCATGAACTCCAATACTGCTTCATTTGCATCATTGCCCAAAAGAGCATTAGCGATTGCCATCGCTCTGTAATCAAGCGCCCCTGATTGGGATATTCCCTTGTCTCCACAGCCGAAACGCCCTTTATCCTGAATCGTAGTAAGCAGACCGGCATTTATTATTTTAATACCCATACCGTATTCCTTTCATACGCAAGATCAAATACCTTTGCCTATTCACTGCAAACTTTATACTTATAGCTTCCGTTTAAAACCTGTGTCTGAATTTCTTTGAAGGTCTGCCCTGTTATAGGAACGAACCTTAGATAATCACCCGCTTTGTACAATATAGGCTCTTCTCTTTTTACATCATAGAGCAATAGCGGCGTTGTACCGATTAAGCGCCAACCTCCGGGTGAATCAAGGGGGTATACCCCTGTTTGTTCGCCTCCGATTCCTACACTGCCTGCAGGAATCTTTGCGCGTGGGCTATCCAGTCTGGGAACGGATAAGGCTTTGTCCATTCCCCCCAGATAAGCAAATCCGGGCAAAAATCCGAGCATATAAATCCGGTAATCGGTATTACTGTGGCGTTTTATTACCTCTTCAGGCGTCATATTGAGCAATTCCGCAACATCGGACAAATCCTGCCCATACTCTTCACAATAACACACAGGAATTTCCCAAATCTTTTTTTGTTCAACTTTTTCCTCATGAAGGCCGGCACATAGCGGTTTTAACTTTTTTACCAGCTTTTCAAAGGATATTATGCCAGGATTGTAACCTATGAATACCGTGCAATAGGTAGGAATAATTTCTACAAGGCCTGAAATGTTTTTGCTTTTCAATCTTTCTGCAAATCCACTGACTCTTTTATTGATTTCTAAATTTATCTCATTCCCAAATTGTACGGTTAAGCAAGAATCTCCGCCTATTAAAAACCGAACGTTTTCCATTTTATCACCTATTAAAAAAACCAAGTTTGTCTATTTGTTCAAACCATTTATCACAGCTGCCTTCATGTTCGAAAGTGTTTTCTACACAGTTCTTCATCAGTCGTAAAATATTCATGTTCATTTCCAGTCCGATACCATCTATGGCTGGAATAATCCAGCCCGTCATATCAATCATACCACTCCTTGACGCCGCATAAATTGTTTCTTTATGCAAATCCTCGCTTTGAAGGATGGTAATATCCCTTTTAAGGTATGCAAGTGCAGCAACCATACCGCAGCATCCCCAATCCGAAACAGTTGCAGTGATAAGGTTATCTGTTTCGGTATTTGCCACGATCCCGCCTCCGCAGCCACAGCTGCAGGTCTGTTTCGCCGCAAAGGGTACATATTTATACAAATGTTCTTTGAGGATGCCCATACCGATTTCATTTCCCAAATCGCCAATTGCTATATTGAGGATACCTCTGTCCTTTATTTTTTTGAAAAGAACATCTGTTTTAGCTTCGATATCGGTAACGTTCAGCCCACCAGCGTTGTGATAAACCCCCAATTCATTTGCACCGGGAGCTTCAGTACTGATTACTGCGTCAGGCAGCGCTCTATCCAATATGGCATCTGCCTGTAATTCCGCCCGCCGCAGGTCCTTGGTAAACTCTATAACGCCCATGGAGATAGGTGTTTCCATCAGCAAATCCATATCCTCCATCAGGTGTAATCCCACAACCGTTGCCAGGTTTCTGACAGCTATAAGGCATTCGCTCGGGCATATTACAACGGGCTTTGCATGAAAGGCCTTTACCAGTGCCCGGGCAAGAAGCATGGAGCCGACAATGCCATCCATTTCGGCTGCTTTATGGGAAGGAAGAATAAAGCCTGTCAATATGTAAACAAGACTTCCTTCCTTAAGCCTCTCAGCCAATTTCTTCGCAGCGTTCATCGTAAGCGGCTCTTTCATATGATTTCTTGCTTCTATATATAAAATATTACATACGCCATAGCCCCTGGGGTCAAGGTTTGCAAGGTTGTCCAGACTTTGTCCCAGATTGATCTGTGATATTTCCTGTCGATCCATCTTCCCTCCAAAAAACATTGTTATTTTTCTGTTTCATCATAGAATCTTTTTAAATAGGCATCCTGAAGCTTCGATAGAATATCAGGCGCTTTTCCACCGATCTGTTTGCCTTCTATTTCGACCGCCTGCAGGCAAAGCTGGCCGGAGCTTGATACAATGACCTCGTCAGCGTTCATCATCTCTTCAACTGTGAAGGCTTTTTCAATGATCGGAATATCCAGTTGTTCACAAAAAGCAATCAGATGTTTTCTTGTTATACCCGGCAATATGTATCTATCGGCAGGGGCAGTCACAAACGCTCCATCCTTTATAATTGACACATTGCTGTGTGCGCATTCTGTAACTCTGCCGTTTCTGTAGAATACACATTCGTCGCAGCCGGCTTCTGCTGCTTCCTGTGCCGCCATAACACTTGGAATAAGGTTAAGCGTTTTAATATTACACCATAAAAAGCGTATATCTTCTCTTATGATTAATTTCACCTTTTTGTGGATATCATTGATTTTTTTAGGCTTCAAAATAATCCATATATTAGACTTAACGTCTTTTGCAGGAAAAGAGTGGTTTCTTTGCGCCGTGCCTCGTGTTACCTGCCAGTAAACAAACTGTTCCGGATCATCAACCTTACGCACCATCTCCTGAAGCAGGGCTTTCATTTCATCCTTCGAAGCTGATATGTTTATTTTCAGCAAAGCTGCACTGTTATAGAACCGATCGATATGATCATCAAGTGCAAAAATTTTGTGATTTCTCGAATAGGTTGCATCATAAACACCATCACCGAAAAAACATACCCTGTCATTCATCGGAACCGTCATTTCGTCAATCGGTGCAAATTTTCCATTATAATATCCAAGATTCTCCATTTAATTCCCTCCACAAATTTAATAAAAAAATAAAAAACTGTTTATAAAAAGACCCGGACCTCATAGTCTTAATATATCCAGTTCTCATTACAGTTTTATCATACAATCGGCCAAAAATTTTGTACAGTATTTCAAAAATATCAATACTTTTTAGTTTTTTTGCCTTTGCAACAAAAATATTTTTGATCTTTTAAAATTATTCAAGAATTATTTTTGCCAATTATAGCCACCTCGTCTTTGATATTGGAAAGAACAAAATAGGTTTTTGTTGACATGACCCCTTTTACTGTTTTAATTTCTCTATGGATTTTTTCAAGACTCTCAGAGGACTCGGTCATTACCTTTAATAAAAAATCAAAATCACCGGTGATATAACTACAGGATAAAATACAATCATTCTTCATTACCATACTGATGAAATCGTCATAATAGTTTGGATTTTCAAGACTTATTTCTACATAAGCCATGATATCATAACCTAGCTTTTTGGGATCCAACACAACTGTATAGTGTTTTATGACCCCTTGTCTTTCCAGTTTTCTTATACGTTCTATTACTGCAGAAACAGAAAGATGGGTCTTCTCAGAAATCTCAGATGCTTTTTGCCTTGCGTTTTCTTTAAGGCAATGTAGAATGCCCAGATCAATATTATCCAATTCTCTCACTCTTCTCTCATGCATTTTTTATATCCAGGTTCTGCTGCAAAATCCGCCATACCTTTGAATCACAGGTGTAATCCAAAAGGTGAACATAAGTCAGTCAAAAGTAAAAATGACGCTAAATTATTATTAATATAATAATTTAGCGTCATGGCTAATTTATATATTCAGTTTTTGGTTCGCTATTGTAAATCCATCATTTTCAACTCACACATTTGCTGCGTCCTTACAGCTACAATCAGAAAATTGAAATACTATGTTTTGGATTATACTCGTCATTCATATCATTGTCAATATTTATTGTCGATATTTTTTATTTTTCAGTATTTTTTAGGGATTATCTGCATTTATGCAAAACTTTTTTTCGTATCTAGAATATTAATCTCAGCAAAACCGAAAATTGGGATTGAACAGCCGTAATATATTTGCCATAGGCTAGCAGATAAACTTAATGGGTTTTTCCACGAGAGTCATGGACAAGTGGGATCCTCTTTTTTTCACCTTTCTAAATATAAACCGGTATGCTAATATAGTCATATAACTATGTGGGACAAGGAGAATCAGGCATGGACAAATTTTCTCTTGGGTATGGAGATACAACTGTTGAAATCGGATTTGACGGTGCCAAATCAATACAGGTATTACAGGGTGAAAGCATTCCGGCGGCAGATGACTTTAAAGAAATATTTCTGCAGGCAGTCGGTCCCGGATGCATTGCGTCAAAACCACTGGATGAACTGATATTGCCGGAAGATAAGGTGACGATCGTGATCAGCGATATTACCCGCTTCTGGATGCGGCAGGATCAGGTATGCGCTCAACTGATTCCATATCTGCATGAGGTACTTGGTGTTGATTATGAGGATATTGTGATACTGATTGCACTGGGAACTCACCGCGCGCAGACGGAAGAAGAGCTGAAAATGCTGGTCTCTCCTGAAATCTATAAAAAAGTAAAGGTTGTTAACCACGACTGTATGGCATCGGATCTTAAATTTGTCGGAACTACGTCACGGGGTACACAAGTGTATGTCAATTCCCTGGCAGTGGGAAGAAAAGTGATTCTAATCGGCGGTACAATCCATCATTTGATGGCAGGATACGGCGGCGGCCGCAAAAGCATCCTTCCCGGCATCAGCGGTAAGGCCACCATAAACCAGAATCATATTCATTCTTTATCCCCAACCATGCCAATGTCCAATCCGCTCATCGGGATGGGCCTGCTGGAGCGAAATCCGGTCAACGAGGACATGAACGAAGCTACTGAATTGGTTGCGCCTGTGTTTGGCATCAATATTGTAAGGGATACCCGGTCGGGGAACTGTCGGCTGCTTTGCGGCCATTTTGCCCGGGCATGGGAGGAAAGCTGCCGGATCGTGCAGCAGATGATGGGCATTCCCATTGAAAAAAAAGCAGATATCGTTGTGGTCAGCTGCGGCGGATATCCGAAAGATATCAACCTGTATCAGGGGGTCAAATCACTCATCAATGCCGCGGAAGCGGTAAAAGACGGCGGGAAGCTCCTGTTTCTGGCGGAATGCCGGGAGGGCGGCGGTGCGCCGGCTTATTTCAGCTGGATAGATTCCCTGCGCCGTGGGACTCTGGATGCGGATCTCCGCAAGGATTTTACGATCGCGGGTTATATCTTCTATGCATCCTGTGAGGTCATGGCCAGGGCAGAGGTGCTGATGCTGACGCAGATTCCGGATGAAACGCTGAAAGGCATGGGAGCTCGTGTTTTTTCCGACATCAAAAGTCTGCTGCATGAAGTGGATTTTACCGGAAAGGACATTTATATCATGCCGTACGGAGGTTATACCGTTCCGTATCTGAAAAAGAAAACAACATAACAGTTGCAAATAAGGAACCAGTCGGGTATTAGGAACACCGGATATGGGCCAGGCAAGTGCATCGAAAATAGCGTCGAAAATCTTGACAAGACGCAAAGAGCGTGCTATTGTAAAAGAAAACTATTGATGTAGAGATCAAACCGTCAGCGCACTTACAGAGAGCCGGGGGGATGGAATTCCGGCAGAAAGCGGTACGGCAAATGGACTACGGAGGGCGCACAGAACAAAAGCGGCAGCTTTTAAGTACGTAGCGACGCAATGCCGGCGTTAACAGGCACAGAGTATGTTGGCACTCTGTTGAAGATGGGTAATTTTTTTATTACCAAGCAAGGTGGCACCGCAGGCATAATGTCTGTCCTTGATTACGGATATCCGTATATCAGGACGGGCTTTTTTTATTTAATGGCGACACACAAGCGGCATCTGATAATTGGCAGCCACAAAATATAACGAGGCGAAAGATATCTCCAGCCCCGTTGAAATGCAGCAACGGTAAGTAAATTTTTCTACAACCGAAAAATTTTCTTTGAACCGATGCTTTATAATGAAAGAAGGGTAAATAAAATGAAAAAGATTTTTGCGTTCCTGCTCCTCTCTGCCCTGCTTCTGACCGTCACCGGCTGCAGCACGGGATCCGCCCCGAAAGACAGTGCCTCCTCCAATGTGACTAATGTTGGCATCATCCAGTTAGCCGACAATGGAGCATTTACTGACATGCGTGAAGGCTTTATCAAAAAAATGCGCGATCTTGGTTATTCAGAAGACAAAATGGTTTTTGACTACAAAAACGCCAATGGCGACACAGCGACATTGAATTCCATCTGTCAGACCATGGTAGATGAAAAAAAGAAATTCATCGTAACGATCGGAACCCCGGCATCGCAGTCCATTGTCAATATGGACAGCGGCATCCCGGTATTCTATATCTCGGTAGGCAATCCTGTAGGAGCCGGCATCATTACGGATATGAACAAGCCGGATAAAAATGCGACCGGTACCTCCAATGCCATTCCTGTCAGCGAGATGTTCAAATTGTCCGATAAGCTGACACCCGGCTGCAAGACTTATGGTCTGATTTACAATACAGGCGAGGTTAATTCAGTGTCTACGATCGAAAAGGCAAAAGAATATATGAAGGAAAATGGGTTAAGCTTTAAGGAAGCCGTAGTGACAGCGTCCTCTGAAGTACAGCAGGCAGCTCAATCCCTGGTGGGTGAAGTAGATGCGTTTTTTATCCCCAACGACAGTATGGTGCAGAGTGCGATGCCTCAGGTTGCCGAGGCCGCCAAAGATGCAAAGAAGCCTGTATATGGCAGTTCCGCAGTCATGGTAGCATCGGGTGCGTTTGCAACGATCAGTATTGATGACATCACGATTGGCAGCATGACAGCCGATATGGCGGATAAGTACATGAAAGGTACCACAATCGAGAATATTCCTTCAATAACAGTGTCAGATGTTATAACAGTAATTAACACCACTACTGCAGATACTATTGGCGTGAAAATCGCACAGGATGTACTGGACAGCGCAAAGCTCGTCAAGTAATTCCGAAGGAGATCAAGTAACTTTGACCGTATTTATTGTCAGGAGGCGGGAATTATGGCTTTGATAATCGGATCGGCACAGCTCGGGTTGATATATGGATTGCTGGCACTGGGCATCTATATCTCCTTCCGCATACTCAATATCCCCGACCTGACCGCTGACGGGAGCTTTACTCTGGGACTTTCGGTATCAGCCGCGATGACAGTGGCGGGACACTCGTT
>WSSedL1CaDRAFT_10000099_pt1 | contig 53263 bp, 46 predicted proteins | sample WetSurSL1Cattail_FD_9464 | JGI IMG/M metagenome (IMG submission 9464)
GCACTTGGTAAGCGAAATCCTCGCCTGCGGAGCCGACATTGCCGTCGATGAGAACGGCGAGCGGCTTGCCGATCAGTCGTCCGGCCGGAAGATAAGATAATGTGCGCGACTGCACCGGAGCCTTCCCGGCTTCGAAGAAGGTGTAGAGTGGCAGATCGGCTTTCATGAAATGGCTGACCAGATAGCGCACCGCCGCATGCGAGCCGCCTGGATTGCCGCGCAAATCGATGATTAGTCCATCACCATCTTTCAGGAAACGCATAGCGTCGTCATAAATGCCGCCGGTTTCATCGTCGATCCACTCAAAGCTCGCGATCTTCAGATAGCGAAGGTTGCCAGGTAGAATACGCAACTCGGTCAGGCCGTGATGATTGCTCGTGGCGTGGCGGCGCTCATAAGCATCGGTATTTTCCGTCTTCTCGGCTTTCGCATCTTGCGCAAGGACGTTGGACTGTTCTCGATCATAGAAAAGGTAGAGATGATGGTCGCCGCTGGCCGCGCGGACATCTTCTGTCACCCTTTCGCTGAATACCGCCGGGGTGGTGTTGTGGTAGCGCCCAGTTTGCAGAGCTGTCTGTAGCTTGTCCGTGATCGCCGCGCGCTTCTCGGGGAAGATATAGCTCTTTTCGACGACGGTACGAATCGCGGCGACTTCGGCCAAGTGATCCGACGGTTTTTCGGCATTGGCAGCCAAAGCAGGGCTGGCCAGTGCGGCCAAGAGCGCAAACGCATATGACAATTTCATCGTTTGGACTTCTCCACGGGTGTTTCTCGTTTTTTGCGCTCGGCTGCGATGCGGTCGGAAAAAGAATGCTCGGCGAGCAGCTTCAAGGTGTTTTTCAAGACGTCCGGCAGGGATAGACCCAACTCGGCATCAAGAGTGCGTGCGGCGGCCTCGGTAATCTCCCATTGCTGCTTCACCAGCGGCAGTATCGCTTCTGCGGCGGGGCTGAGAGAAATGATGCGCTCGCGTGCGTCGTCGCCGGATGTGATCATCAGCAGCTTGCGTTTCGACATATCGGTAACGGTCTGGCTGGCTGCCGAATGGGTGATCCCCGCATGCTGCGAGATGGTGCGGATGGACGCCGGTCCCAGCGTCTGCAGGGCTCGTACAATCGGTGTGTAGCGCGGTTTGTAGTCGATACCCGTACGCAGGTAAGCCTCTTCTACAGCACCGTCCAGGCATTCGATCAGGTGGCGAAGGAGGGTTCCAAGGGTCGGAGATCTGGCCATTTGAAAATGTATAAGCGCTGTTACATCTCGGTGCAAGAATGTTTTCTGAAAGTCTGACTCAAAAATGGATCCGACGGCTTCGCCCCCGCGTGAAAATAACTTATGTCAACGGCTCCATCGGCATCTCGACCTTGTGGCGGTATTCGCGCCAGGCGATCAGCAGGCCGGAGGCGATCACCACGGCGGCGCCGAGGAGCACCATCGCTTCGGGATGTTCGCCGAGCACGAACCAGCCAAGCAGCATCGCCCACACCATCGCGGTGTAATCGAACGGCGCCAGCAGCGAGGGTTCGCCGTAGCGATAGCAATAGGTCATCAAAACCTGGCCCACACCGCCGAACAGGCCGCAACTGACCAGCCAGAAGATTTGCATCCAGCTCAGCGCCACATGATCGAACGCCATCACGATCAGTCCGGCGATGGCGCAGGCGCTCATGAAATAGAACACGATGGCTTCCGAGCGTTCGGTGGCCGACATCTGGCGGATCCACACCACGATGAACGCCGACAGCAGCGTGAAGGCCAAGGCATAGAGCACACCCTGCGACAGCTTCAGGGTGATGAGGGCATTCAATCCGCCATGCGGTTCCATCATCAACAGGACGCCGGCAAAGCCGATCAGCACCGCCGCCCAGCGCCACGGTCCGGCATGTTCGCGCAACATCAGCGCCGCCAGGACCACCGCAAAGATCGGCTGCATGAAGCCGAACGCGGTCACGGTGACCAGCGGCAAGAGCGCCAGCGCGGTGAAGTTGGTGAACATGGCGGCAACGCCGACGATTCCACGCACCACATGCACCAGCGGCCGTTCGGTTTTGATCGCCGCGCGTGGCCCCACTGTGAAGCAGGTCCAGATGAACAGCGGCAGCAGCGCGAAGAAGCCGCGGAAGAACACGACCTGGCCGATCGGCACATCGCCCGCCAGCTTGATGGCGCCGTACATGAGGGAGAAGGCGAGGGACTGGCCGAGCTTCAGCGTAATCGCCAGCGCGTTGTGTCTCAAAGCCAACCTTTGCGCTTGAACCAGATGTAGGGAACCACGGCCGACACGATCATCACCACCCAGGCCAAGGGATAGGCCCAAACCTGATCCAGTTCCGGCATGTGGTGGAAGTTCATCCCCCAGATCGAAGCGAACAGGGTCGGCGGCAGGAACACCATTGCCGCCACCGACATGATTTTGATGATGTTGTTCTGGTCGATGTTGATCAGGCCGAGCGTGGCGTCGAGTAGGTACGACAGGCGGTTGGTGAGATAGCTGAGGTGGTCTTGCAGTGAAGCAACGTCGCGGGTCAGCGTCTTGACGTGGGGCAGCACGTCCTTGTTGGTGCTGTTGTCCATCGCCTGTTGCAGGAAGGCCAGCGTGCGCGAGATGGTGAGCAGGCTCTCGCGGATTTTGCCGGCGAGATCGTGTTTGCGCCCCAGCGCCCGCAGAACTTCCTGGAACTCGTGGGAGGTGATCGGGTGCTGAGTGTTGTCGGGATCGAAGATGTCGCGGCTGATCAGTTCGATCTCGGTGGAGGCGCGTTCCTGAATATCGGCGAGCCGGTCGATGATGACGTCCAAAAGATCGAGCAGCACGTTCTCGGCCTTGGTGGCGGGAACGGTGCCGCGGCGGCAGCGCGCCTCGAAGGTGCGAAAGGGCTGCGGCTCGGTATAGCGGATGGTGATCAGGGTGTTGCGGATCAGGGCAAACGTCACCACGCCGGCCACCGGGCTTTCGGTGCCGGAATTGGCCAGCACCAGCGCGGTCATGTAGAGCGCGCCGTTTTCGGCATAGAGCCGCGACGAGACCTCGATCTCTTCCATGTCGGCGCGGGTCGGCAGGTCGACGCCGAGGGTGTTGTTGACGGCCTGGCGTTCCTCCGGACTGGGGTCGAACAGATCGATCCACAGCGCCTCGTGCGGGACGCCCGCGCTGTCCGCATCCGGAACAATTCTGAGGCCGCCGTTCAGCGGCAGGTAAGTCTTCATCATCGGACGGTGTCCGGAACGGGGAAATGGATGGGACCTGTCCCCAGACGGGCGACGAGGTCCGCGGACCATAGCCTCGACGTTGGAATGAGGCTAACTATTTTTCGTTAAGCAGTGGGCGAGCGACTGCGCCAGATTGCGCATCAGCCGGGGGTAAAGCCCTGGCCCCGGTTCAAGGTCCGCACCCAGGGGATCGAGCACGCCGAGGCGCGCCTGGGTATTTGCGTCCAAGGTCTCGATCAGCTTGGGCGGAAATTGCGGTTCGCGAAACAGGCAGACGGCACGACCTGTGGCCACCGCTTGTCGTAGCTCGGAAATGCGGCGGGCGCCGACGGGGCGATCGGGTGCGACCGTCACCGCACCGGCAGGGTGCAGGCCATAACGCGCCTCGAAATAGTGATAGGCGTCGTGGAACACGAGATACGGCCGGCCCTTGACCGGGACGAGGGTGGCGGCGATCTCGCGGTCAAGGGCTTCAAGCCGCACGATCTGGCGGGCGGCATTGGCGCGATAGAGCCCGGCATGGGCGGGATCGGTCTTGGCAAGCGCCGCGGCGATCGTTCGTGTCATGGCGATGGCGTTTTGCGGATCGAGCCAGACGTGGGGATCCGTGAGGCCGTGGTCATGCCCATGGTCGTGATCCGCGTCATCGCCCCAAAGCCCGCCGCGCCGCGCCGCCTGCAGCTTCACCCCCGGCGCCCGTTCCAGAACGACCACCCGTCCGCCCGCCGCCGCGAGCGCGCCGATGAGATAAGTCTCCATGTCGGGGCCGATCTCGAAGATCAGCGCTGCGGCGTTCAGCTTGCGCGCGTCGGACGGTTTAAGGGCATAGGAGTGCGCCGACAGCGCCCCGCCGATCAGGAGATCGGGCGTGCCGGCTCCCTCCATCACGCCGGCGACCAGGGAATGGACAGGCTTCAGCGTCGCCAGCACCGGTGGCGCCGCGTCTGCCGCGACGGCGGTCAGCAAACCAAGAATCAGAGCGCGGAAACATCTCGAAATCTGCATCATGCTCAAAGGCGAACATCGTGCCCCGGCTGTCAACACCCTGTCCGATACGCCTGCGGCAAAAAGCGTGCGCTTCGTTTCCGGGGGGCACCTTCAGCGACCTCAGGTGGTGTCGCGCCGATCTTTTCGCGTTCTACGCTGTGCCGGATGTTGTGCTGCGCGAGTCACAAAATTGCGGCGCCCGGCGACACGTCGCGGCAAGGATGCGGCGAGCGCATTTTTCCGGTGCACTTATATCGCGGATTTGACGTGCAGATTCGGTTCGCGATTACAGAACGCGAGATGCCGTGATGCAGCCCCATGCCGTGGCAGATTGAAATGGCAAATCGTTTTTGTTCCAGAACCGGAAGTGTCACGGATATTTCAAAAAACGGCTTTCGCCTTAACCATGTTCACGCGAAATCTTGCCTTAGTTCCGCCATCTCGCTTCCCAATCTCGCCAAAATTCGTTACCGTCAATTATAAACAAAATCCTAATGTCTCTTGGGCTTTGGTGGGGTGAATGGACAACGGGGTAGCTGGCGGCTCGAACCGCGGGTTTAAGACGTTTATCAGTGCGACCTTCATGCTGTCCCTGGTGGGCTGCGGCGGCTTAGGGCTTTTGCCGCACGAAACGAAGGTCTCGCAGAATTCCTTCCAGACATACGAGCAGGTGCAATCGGCGTACACGGACGTTGTTCCGGGCCAGACGCGCTTGACCGATCTGCCGAAGATGGGCTTCGACACGGCGACCACGCCGAATGTCGAGGTTCTGTCCTATCTCGGCGTGATCGAGCGCTTCATGCCGCGCTCGACGATGAGCTTCGATCATCTCGCACCGCAAGTGCAGTCCTGCATCGAATCCCAGGACCGCTGCTCGGCCTTCGTCTTCCATCCGCAGCACGTTGAATCGCGGCGCATGGGCAACATCTTCCTCGATCTGCTCGGCTTTGAGCGCCAGACCGTCGACACCGGCTGGGCGGCCGAAGTGGTGTTGCTGATGCAGGACGGCCATGTTGCCTACAAGCTGATGAGCGGGCGTCCGCGCATCGAGGACACGCGCGACCAGATTACGCCACTCGGTCCCTTGCAGGACATCGGCAACACTATGACGCGCACCGCATCGCGCTTCTTTTAGTTTGGGTTTGGGGACTTCAAGGGTAGTCACAACAACAAAAAGCAAAACCCCCGGATGCAAGTCCGGGGGTTTTGTAATTCATCGTCACCCTGAGGTGCCTCACACGCAGAAAAGTCAGCGCGGCGACAGCACCATCATCATCTGACGGCCTTCGAGCTTCGGCCACTGCTCCATCTTGGCGAAGGTCTCGGTGTCCTTCTGGATGCGGGTGAGAAGTTCCATGCCGATATGCTGATGCGCCATTTCGCGGCCGCGGAAGCGCAAGGTGATCTTGACCTTGTCGCCGTCGTCGAAGAAGCGGCGCATGGCCTTCATCTTCACTTCGTAATCGTGGTCGTCGATCGTCGGGCGCATCTTGATCTCTTTGATCTCGATGACCTTCTGCTTCTTGCGGGCTTCGGCGGCTTTTTTCTGCTGCTCGTATTTGTATTTGCCGTAGTCCATCAGCTTGACGACAGGGGGCTTGGCCTCGGGCGACACCTCGACCAGATCAAGACCCTTTTCTTCCGCGATAGCGCGGCCCTCGTCGGTGCCGATCTCGCCATATTTGTGGCCGTCGTCACCAATCAGCAGGATGGTCTTGGCGTAGATATCCTCATTGACGCGAGGACCGTCTTTGGCAGGCGCGGCCTGCGATGCAAACCTTTTAGGCGGGGCTATGACATTCTCTCCATGGTTACACCCAAACGCCGGCATCGCTTCGCGAGGACTTTGCCTGCCTCGCGAAACGTGGTCCGTCTTATGCGCGCAGGGCAAATCCTCCCAAGCCGGCCGTGGGGCCGCTTACGGGGTACAGAATAGGAATGCTCAACCATTTCGCAAGGGTTAATCGGCCACAGCCGGTCACTATTCCACGACGTCCTTGCGGGTTTCCGCTTCTGCCTTAATCCGCGCGATAAAGGCGTCCAGCGGCATCGGCCCCAGGTCCTTGCCCGAGCGCAGCCGTACGGAAACCTTGCCTTCGGCCGCCTCGCGCTCGCCAACCACCAGCATGTAGGGAATTTTCTGGAGTTGCGCGTCGCGAATCTTCTTCTGCATCCGCTCGGAGGAGAAATCGACATCCACCCGAAGCCCGGCGGTACCGTTGACCACCGGAACATCGAACAGGGTCTGGCGGACCTTGGTGGCGTAGTCGGTCACCTTTTCAGAGATTGGAATGATTCTCGCCTGGACCGGGGCCAGCCACGTCGGGAAGGCGCCGGCATAGTGCTCGATCAGGAAGGCGGTGAAGCGCTCATGGGTGCCGAGCGGGGCGCGGTGGATGACATAAACCGGCTGCTCCTGGCCGTCCTCGCCGATGTAGTTGAGACCGAAGGTCTGGGTCGCCAAAAAGTCGAGCTGGTTGGTCGAGATCGTGTACTCGGTTCCGATCACGCTCTTGATCTCGAAATCGATCTTGGGGCCGTAGAACGCCGCCTCGCCCTTCACTTCCTTGAAGGGATAACCGGACTCGATCATCGCCTCGCGGATAATGTTTAGGGCAGCGATCCATTTCTCGGGCTGGTCGACGTACTTGTCGAGCTTGTCGAGATCGGGCAGCGACAGGCGCATGTAATAGTCTTTGATGTTCATCAGGTCGTAGTAGCGCGCGTGCAGGCGCATGACCTTGATGAACTCCTCTTTGGCCTGGTCGAAGCGGCAGTAGATGTGGGCGTCGTTCATGCAGAAGCCACGCACGCGCATCAACCCGGTGAGGCCGCCGGAGGCTTCATAGCGGTAATCCTGGCCGTATTCGGCGATGCGCAAGGGCAGTTCGCGATAGGAATGGCGCGTCGCCAGATAGATCATATGGTGATGCGGGCAGTTCATCGGGCGCAGGTAGTAATTCTCGCCGTCGATATCGAGCGGCGAATACATGGTGTCCTTGTAATAGGGCAGGTGGCGCGAGCGGATGTAGAGCGCCTCCTTGGTGATGTGCGGGGTGGCGACGCGGACGTAACCGTCCTTGCGCTCTTCCTGCAAGGCGAGGAATTCCAGCTCCTGGCGGATCACCATGCCGTTTGGCATCCACAACGGCAGGCCGGGGCCGACATCGGGGGAGAAGGTGAAAAGCTCCATCTCCTTGCCGATGCGGCGGTGGTCGCGCTTTTCGGCTTCTTCCAGGCGGTGGAGATACTCGCCGAGTTCCTTCTGATCGCGCCAGGCGGTGCCGTAGATACGCTGCAGCTGCGCGTTCTTGGCGTCGCCGCGCCAGTAGGCGCCCGCGATCTTGGTCAGCTTGAAGGCGTCGCCGATTTTGCCGGTGGAGGCAAAGTGCGGGCCGCGGCAGAGGTCATGCCAGTCGCCGTGCCAATAAATCGAAACGTCTTCGCCTTCCGGAATGCTCTCAATCAGCTCGGCCTTGTACTTCTCGCCGATCTCCTTGAAGTGCGCGATGGCTTTGTCGCGCGGCCACACCTCGCGGCGGGTCGGCAGGTCGGCCTTCACAATGTCGTGCATCTTGGCTTCGATCTTGACGAGGTCTTCCAGAGTAAATGGCGTGTCCCTGGCAAAATCGTAATAAAAGCCGTCGTCGATCGACGGGCCGATGGTGACTTGGGTGCCGGGAAACAGCTCCTGCACCGCCATGGCCAAAACGTGGCTGGCGTCGTGGCGGATAAGCGCCAGGGATTCCGCGTCTTTCTTGGTGATGATGCGGATCGTCGCGTCATGTTCGATGGGGCGGAAGAGGTCGTATTCCTCGCCGTCGACGGTGAGAATTAACGCCGCCTTCGCCAAACCCGGACCGATCGAAGCGGCAATATCGCCCCCGGTCACGCCGCGCGGAAAATCCAGCATCTTGCCATCGGGCAGGGTGATGTTGATATGATCGGCAGATGCTGGCGCGGACACGGTTAAGCTCCTTCAAAAAGTGCCGGGACCATCTTCCAGTGGCTGGCTGGCGTCAAGTTTTTGCCGTACCGGCGTGGCAGAGGGGTAGCGTCAGGTTGGTGGTTTGTAGTTGGATTGAAGCGTGAACGAGGTTCGGATCAAATCGCGGCGTCTTGTCGCCATCGCATGCTTGCTCGGCATACCTGCGGCCTTTGCCGACGATTCTGCGAGCACGCCGGCCGCTTTTGCCGACGATCCGGCCGCGCTGGTCGCGATTCCGGTCACGCCGGTTGAGGTGCGCGAACTGCCCGCCGTCTCGGTCGATGGCTTGCCGAGCGTATCCTCGCTAAACCTCAGTTTGCCGACCTTGGTGGCGAAGGCTCCCGGCAAAAAAGGCAAAGCGTTCGCGCTCAAATTGTCCCCGCCTGCGGCCTCGACGAGTAACTCGCTCCTGCTTGCCGGTGGCCCGGTGGCGCTCGATCTCAAGGTTCCGGCCGCGAAAGACCTCTCCAGCGCCGCCTCGTTGAAGCTCAACCTGCCGGACGGCGCGGTGAAGGCGCAGGCCTCGGCCAGTGTCGGCAGAGAGGATGGCCAGACCGCCTTCTGGCACAAAGACGCCGCCAACCTCGAAGCGCAGATTTCCGGCCCGATGGGCACGGCCCTGAACGTTTCTGGGGAGAACAAATTATCGCTGACCTATCGCGCGCCAGAAAGCGTCGGCGCCGCGGATGGGCCGGCCCATGTCGTGCGCAGCGAGAGCCAGAGCGGGCAGGCCAGCATGACGCTGCCGCTCGCGCCGTTCCAGGTGACGGTCGGCGGCAATTCGACCAGCGAGCACACCCAGGAAGGCGCGCCCGGCAACGCCGCCAGCTTCACCCAGTCCGCTGTCCGCACTGCCGATCACACTGCTTATGTTGATGTCGAATGGCAGCCGCTTGCGGGCGTGCAGCTCAAGGGCGGCACCGCGGCGCGGGTCGCCAACATCAGTTGGCAGGATGCCCATTCGAGTTCCTACCGCTCGGTCAATCCGCACCTGACCGCAACCGTCACGCCGTTCCGCGATACGACCGTGACCGCCAAAGTCGAGCAGGTCGTGGCGCCGTTCGATGCTGCCGCTTTCGCCAATTACACCAAAGCCGACAGCGCGGCTAACGCCTCCGGCTTCCAGCCCGATCACGCCTGGCAGCTTCAGACCCGTGTCGAGCAGCGCGTCGGTCCCGCCAGCGTTTCGGCCACCTATACGAAGGCGCGCCAAGGCACCGTTACCGAGTTCGCCGAGGTTGAAGGTGTGCAGGCGCCCGCGACCACCCCGCTTTTGGGACGCGACAGCGTCGCGGTGGCGGTGAACCTGCCGCTTGCGGCAGTTGGTCTGCCGCACACGGATTTGACCTCCGAGGCGACATGGCAGTCCTCGCGGGTGGTCGATCCGGTTACGTTTGAAACACGCGCCGCTTCGGGGGAGCCGGCGCAGAAGGTTTCGCTGCGTCTGGCACACAGCCTTCCGTCACACAATCTGAGCATCGGCGTTACCGGAGAATTCACCGGCGAGCGCACCTCCTATCAGGTGAAAGAGCTGTCGACGACGGCGGCGAGCGGGTCGGTGGGGGCGTTTGTCTCCTACAAGCCCGGTGCTTACGAAGTCGATCTCAATGTGAGCGGCCTTTATGGGTCTTCGACGCGCGACGACTTCTACCACGGCACCCGCGGTGCCTCACTGATCGACCGCTCCAGCGTGCAGGACAATTCCGGCCCGACGCTGAAGCTCGAGCTGAAAAGGCCGTTCTGAACTACGGCACGAAGATATCTTGCACCTCCTGATGACAAAAAAGGCCCCGGATCGCTCCGGGGCCTCGTCAGGAATCCCAGCCTTAGCGGCGGGCGAAGAGTTCGATCGTCACGCGATAACCGTTCACCGCATGGCAGCGCAGATAGACCTTGGACAGACTCCGATCCGAGCCCGGCAGGTCGTAGAAGTTCATCCGCCCGCGCTCCAACGTACGGCCATCGGCCAGCTTCACTTTGCGGCCGCCATCGAAGGTCGCGACGATACTGCCGCATTGCACGTCGTTTTCGAGCGGACGCAAGGCCAGCTTGTCGACATGGCGTCCGCCAAAGCCGGTAAAGTTGCTTTCCTTGTCATTGCGGCCTTCGAAGCTCATTGAGCCGAGCGAGACGAAATCGCCGCCAGGGCCACCCATCGGCCCATGACCCATGCCGGGGCCGCCACGACCGTCCATATCGCCGTGACCGCCCATCGGGCCAGGGCCCGCCATGGAGCCGGGACCGCCCACCGGGCCGCGCGGGCCAGGGCCACTCATCGTGCCGGGAGCATCGGGACCGCGGCCGCCGCCGAGCAGGCCGGACCAAGTGCGATCCCAATCGCGATCGCGCCGCCATTCATCGCGGAAGTGACCGACCTCGGCTTCGATGAAGATGCGGCCGCCGCGGAATTCGTTGGAACGGCAAGCGAAGTTGATGCTGTCGACCTTGCGGGCGCGGCCCCTGAGATCGACTTCCACCGGCTGGCGCTCGTCGAGCCGGCCCGAGAAGACATTCTGGCGCTCGCCGTTTTCGTAACGCACCACCACGGCGCGGCAGAAGATGTCGCTCCGGCTGGCCATCAGGCGCAGGTTTTCCAGCCGGCCGCCAAAGCGCGAATAGGCGGTATCGTTGTCGGCGCGATAACCAACATCGACACTGCCCAGGCGCACGTAATCGGCTGCCGCCGGTGCTGCGAATACGGCAGCAAACACCGCCGCCCCAAGCAGCGTGTTCACAGTTTTCATAGGCTTCCCTCCAGGTTCACTTTTGCGAATGGCGGATCATGTAGCAGTCTGTCGCAATTTCGAGAAGTTTCATGACAACCGCAATCAATCATTATCTATTTGCGTCTGCGTCGCAAGAGCATTTTCCTTCCGTTTTTCGCTGCTGCGACCGCTGTGGCGGCAGCGGGACAAATATGAACACAGCGTATACGGACGAACGTTCTGAGAGCAGTAAACGTTGCCATGCGCGCGGGGCGCGAATTCGCCCGCACAAAATATAAGTGCCACCATCTTCTCATAGAGGTGAAACGTCGGGAGCTGTTCAGTTTTGGGAAACTGCGGCGGCCTTAGGTTGTGCTGCGGAATCTGCAGGACTTCTGGCTATGTCGCGTCTCGGGTTGAAGTCGATTGCGAGCAAGGCGCTCGCCGTGGTGGTAGCTCTGATCGTCTTGAGTGTCGTCGCCACGACGGTGTTTCTCTTGAACCACTTCAGCACCGTGCTTGGAACCGAGCGACTGGCGCAAAACCTTTCGGCCGCCGAGATGATCGTCAACCCGGCTCACGCGGCGTTCAGCGTTGAAGACGGCAAGCTGAAACTCGGCGACCGCGTGCTCAACGGCGACACCAAGAGCGTCGATGCGGTGTCGAGCGCATTCGGTGGCGTGGCGACGATCTTCCTCGGCGATACGCGCATCGCAACCAATGTGAAGAAAGCCGACGGCACCCGCGCGCTCGGCACCAAGCTCACCGCCGGACCGGTCTACGACGCGGTACTGAGCGGCGGCAAAGAGTATCTCGGCGCCGCCAAGATCCTCGGCGCGAATTATGTCACCGCCTACAAGCCGATCAAAGACGTGGCCGGTCAGACCGTCGGCATTCTGTTCGTCGGGTTCAAAGCGTCGGAGTTCAATCGCCAGTTCGCCAACGCCGTCGAAGCGGCGGTCATCGCCGGACTGGTGCTCGCGCTTCTTTGCGGCGGCATCGGCTGGTTCGTGTTCTCGCGTCTGTTCGCGCCGTTTCACCCCTTGTCGCATTTGATGGAGGAGGCGCGGGCAGGCCGCTACACCAAGGATGTACCCTATACCGACCGCTCCGACGAATTCGGCGAGCTGGCGCGGGTCATCGAGATGTTCAACCAATCGGTGGAGGAGCGCCGGGCCCAGCGCGCCGCTAATATCGAGCATGTGGTGTCGACCTTCGGCGAAGCGCTGGACGCGCTGGCGAAGCGCGATCTCTCCTATCGGCTGCGGAAAGATGTTCCCGCGGAGTACCGGCTCCTCAAGGAGAATTTCAATCGCGCTGCTGAACTGCTCGACGCTGCGATGGGCGACATCAATCAGCGGGCCGGCGATATCGCGGGCGCCTCAGGCGAGATTCACAGCGCTGCCCAACAAATGGCCCAACGCACCGAACGCGAAGCGGCCGCGATCGAACAGACGTCGGCGGCCGTTAACGAACTCAGCCAGGCGGTGACCCGCTCCGCCGCTGGCGCCAACCAGGCCAACAGCGCCGCCGCGACCGCCAAAACCGACGCGAGCGCCGGCAGCGAGATTGCCAAGAATGCGGTGGAAGCGATCCGTGCCATCGCGCAGTCGTCCGGTGAGATCACCCAGATCATCGGCGTCATTAACGAGATCGCATTCCAGACCAATCTGCTGGCCCTCAATGCCGGTGTGGAAGCGGCGCGCGCCGGTGACGCCGGTCGCGGTTTTGCTGTGGTGGCGAGCGAAGTGCGCTCGCTGGCGCAACGCTCCGGCGAGGCCGCCAAGCAGATTCGCCAGATCATCACCCGCAGCGAAGAGCAAGTCGAAACCGGCGTGAAGCTGGTGGAAGACAGCGGCGTCGCGTTCGGACGGATCGTCAGCGAGATCGGCGAGGTTTATGATCTCGTCACCAGCATTTCAGCGGCGCAGAACGAGCAGGCCACCGCACTGAAGGAGATCGACAGCGCTATTCAGCAGATGGACCAAACGACCCAGCAGAATGCCGCGATGGCCGAAGAAAGCTGCGCCGCTAGTGACGGCATGGCCAGCCACGCCCGCGAGCTGGAAAGCGGTGTCGCGCAATTTGACGTGACGGGAACGCAGGAAAGGCCCACGCGCCTGTCCCACGCCGCCTGATTTTTCCGTGGCCAAATTCCGGCGGGCGCGATACACCGCCCCGGCTGTCTTTGCTGCTGGAGAGCGTGGTTATGTCCGCCAAATATTCGCGTATTGCTATCGTTACGGGTGCCACCTCGGGCATCGGCGAGGCGACCGTCCGCCGCTTTGCCGCGGAGGGAATCGCGGTCGTCGGCAATGGGCGCACGGCCGAAAAGCTCGTCAGCCTGGAGAATGACCTTTGGCCGTTGTTCCGCGGCGTGGCGGGCGATGCGGCCAAGCCGGAGGTGATCGAGGAGATGTTTACCAGCGCCGAAGCGGCGTTTGGCCCTGCCGACATCGTGGTGGCCAACGCGGGGCGCGGCCTCGGCGGCTCGGTTGCGACCGGCGACACCACCCGGATGGCCGAGATTTTTGAGCTCAATGTGTTGGGCGCGCTCGGTTTGATGCGGGCGGCGGCGACCCGCATGGTGCCGCGGCAGGAAAAGGGCTTTCCCAAGAGCGCGCAAGACATCGTCGTGCTCGGTTCCGTGGTCGGCCGTAATATCTCGCCGTTCAGCGGGCTTTACGGTGCCACCAAGCATGCGGTGCATTCGCTGGTCGAGGCGCTGCGGCGCGAAATCGGACCCAAGGGTGTGCGGGTGACGCTGGTAGAGCCGGGCTTCGTGCTCTCCGGCTTCCAGGATGGCGCCGGCTACTCGACCGAGATGGTCGATGGCTTCAAGACGCGGCTGGGGCCATTGCTTATCGGCGCCGACATCGCCGATGCGATCCATTACGTCATCAGCCGCCCGCCGCATGTCCATGTCGGCGATATCGTGATCCGTCCGACCCGGCAGGATTACCCCTGACGGCACCGCGGCGGCGGGTGCTTGGCTCAGGGGCAGGAATAGCCTATCAACCCGCCCCTGAAATCCCGAAGGGGCCCGTTTTATGACCGATCTGCCCGATCACCTTAGCGCCAATCCCAAAAGCCCGTTTTACAACGAGGCGCTGCTCGAAGCGGGCGTCGGCATCAAGTTCAACGGCGCTGAGAAGACCAACGTCGAAGAGTATTGCGTCAGCGAAGGCTGGATCCGGGTCGTCGCCGGCAAAAGCGTCGACCGCCATGGCAACCCGATGACGATCAAACTGAAGGGGACCGTCGAGCCCTACCACAAACCACCGCCGGGCGCCGACCAACCGCCGACCGAATAACGCGTCCCTTTAAATACGCAAAAAGGCGGTTCCGTCTTCCGGCGCCGCCTCTTTCAAAAGCCTTGGCGCACGGCACGCTCCTTCGAGCGCAACGACGGCACCGCCGCTTCCTCCCTCGGCTACCTGGGCGATGGCATACGGCGAACCGGCCGAGCGCCTCGGCCCATAATCCTGTCCATCATCCCACGGATGCGCGCGCGGCATCCTTCACCGATATGACGTTGCGCACATAATTCACTTCTCGGCCGCGGCCCCCAATGCGTTGGGGAATCGCGCGTCTTTGCTTGGGCAGCACTCCATCAACAACACGGGATCGAGATGGGATGCAGCGCTTACGATTTCAAGAGGGTGCGACAATCGCTACGCTATTAAGGGCGAGGTGCAATCGCAAGTGTTGTTCATGTACATGAACAGAATTGGTAAAGGGTGGCGCGGGGAAGACGATGGGCGCGCCCGTTAGCTCACACCACCGCGGCGTCGCGGAGCAATCCTGCGTCGGCCATTTCGGCATACAGGGCGTTCGGCGCGAGGTCGTAGCCGTTCGGCCAAGTGGGGGCGCCGAATTCGATGAAGACACGGGCGAAATAGGCGGGATCGCAGAGCGGTTCGAGCATTGGCCCGCCCGCAGCGACGATGTCGGCGAAATCACGCTCGCCGAAACGGCCGTCCGAAAAGCTGAGGCGCAACCGATGGCCGCCCTCGGCTTCGACTTTTGTCACTTTGATCAGCGTCAGTTCAGTCATCCTGCAAACCCGGGATGCGTTCGAGGGGTAGGCTCATTTGTGAGCGCGTCCAATTTTCCCGCAACTCCGGCCGACGCGCAAGCACCCATTCCTTGACCAGCCGCGTGGCGATTTTTGGCAAGTGCCCGGCCAGAATTTCCCCGGTTTCGATAGCGACGAACGCTTCGTGCTCGCCGTAGACGGCGTGGAAATGCGGCGGCGCGTGGTCGCGAAAATACATCCGGATCACGATGCCATAGAAGAACGAGATCGTCGGCATGACTGGCCCCGCAATGGCCCTACGATAACGGCGATGGATGGTAAACGAAAGGGTGGCTTACTTCTTTGCCCGCCGCTGCTTCAGCAGTTCCCGCCCGCGCTTCATGATTTCTTCGGCGTCAAACGGTTCCGTCCGTCCCGCGGCGATGTCGTCTAGCCCCTTCTGAAGGTCCGCCCGCAGCGCAGCCAACTCCTGCATTTGCACCGCGCGCTTCATCTTCCAATCGCGCAGCGCTTCGCGGATCACTTCGCTCGACGAGGCATAATTGCCCTCATCGACAGCCTCCCGCACGGAGGCCGCCATCTCGGCGGGCAGGGTAATGGTCAAGCGTTCGATCTCAGACATGATCATACTATATCATACTTGGTAGCAGCAGGCAATTTCGAATTCGGTCCGGTTCGGCGCCTCCCTTTCTGCCCCCGCTTGCGGGGGAAGTGGCCGGTGGCGCGCAGCGGCGCCGGACGAAAGGGGGCTGCGTTGCACTCGCTGGTAAGACGTCTTACATTCTTACCGTCGCACTGCGAGGCCGACCATGACTGCGCCGTTGTCGAAGATCACCTCGAAGTCGCAAACCGTCATCCCCAAGGCGGTGCGCGAGAAGCTGGGGCTGAAGCCCGGCGATCTCTTGCGCTATGTGTTCGACGGCAAGCGCGTGGTGATCGAAAAGGCGCGCACGGAGGCGGAAGACGATCCGTTTGCCACCTTCGGCGAATGGGCGGGCAAGGCCGACGAAAAAGCCTATCGTGGCCTTTGACATGGACTACGCATCCTTCGACATCGTCGTCGTGCCATTTCCTTATGCCGACCGTCTGGCGGAAAAGCGCCGCCCGGCTTTGGTGGTCAGCGCACCCGCGCTGCAAAAAAGCTACGGGCTGGTCTGGCTGATGATGATCACCAGCGCCGACAATCCCGCCTGGGATGGCGACGTCGCGATTTCCGATTTGAAGCTGGCGGGACTTCCTGCGCCCTCCGTCGTCCGCCCCGCCAAGATCGCCACCGTCGATGCCACCCGCATCCTGCGCCGGATCGGCAAACTGGCGGCAAAGGATGCGAGGCGGGTGAAGGACTTTTTGCGCGGGTCGCTGGCGGGGTAGGAATGTCGCGGAGAAAGTCCAGCCGTAGGCCGGAACGGGGCTCACTTCTTTGCCCGCCGCTGCTTCAGCAGTTCTCGTCCGCGCTTCATGACCTTTTCGACGTCAAACGGCGCCGTCCGCCCCGCAGCGATGTCGTCCAGCCCCGTCTGAAGGTCCGCCCTGATCTGGTCGATGCGCGCAGCGTACGATGCTCTTGTGTTCCATCGTTTTTCCCCCCCATTTCTCTAGCGCCTATTTTTCTACCAATGAGAGCACGTACTTTGTCAATTCAGCGAAATGATCCGGATCGTTCTCTAGAATCCATTCTGTTAGTGCTCTGCCGTGCCTGATTTTTCCATAATCTGTTTGAATTAGATTGCTAAACAATGATGTCAGAAGGCGAGGTGCATCGACTGTCCGCCACCACTCGCCAGTGCGGTAAGCCCCCATCCACTTTTCTGAACCGGAAAAAGTTTCGGCGTTTTTATCCAGCCAATCAATAATCAGAGCTTCTGAAGTTTCACCAAGCCCCAAGGACTTTGCCTCAGAACATATAATCGCGGTGAGGGCGTGCGGATGCACTAGAAAACATTCGTAACATCGCGCCGGTAGAAATTTAACGGTCCCCTTTGTTTCTGTTTCGACGCTGGCAATGTAGGCTTCTGATCTCTTCTCTCGATCGAATGAAAAGTGAAGCGAGTTTGGCAAAATCGCATTGGCGTCGGTCAGCTTTTTGTAAATATCTAGAACAACTTCGTCGGTTCCGGCTTTTCTGACGATTTCGTCAACACTTCTGACCGCTACGAAATCAACATCCGCCTTTACCGTTCCTCTTTCTCTTTGCAGGATAAGTGGAAAGCACTTCTCCTCGGTCGGGCCTTCGACCCAGACGATGCGTTCCATCCCAAACACATCGGCCGCGGACACGCCAATTTCAGCAAGCACGCGGCGCTGACTCGAGATCGTTTTTCTTTCAAGCTTCTCAACGACGCTCTCACCTTCCACTAGGCGAACAATAAAAACAGCATCGGGATCCGCCGCAGCGATGATTTCGGGAGAATGGGTAGACAGAAGATACTGGTGCTTATACTGCGCCAATATCTCAATCAATTTCTTCGCCGCGCCCGGGTGCAGGAAGGAGTTTGGTTCATCAATAGCAATGACGCCTCTATCAGTTGTCATGGCGACATAGAGAATGGCTAACGCTTGGCCAACGCCGGTGCCACTTTCCGCTAGTGGAATCCGCAAGTCTTCGCGTTTTGTTGCGGTATCGACCGGCCAAAGCTGGATTCCAACTTGGTTTCCTTGCCCGACGACTGCCACATATTTGATGTATGGAAAAATCTCATTCACATGGCGAACGTATTGCGCATAAAGCTCAGGATTTCCTATTAGTGAAAATAGGACGAGTGGGAGGTTTGCTGCATTGTTTTCAAGGATGTGTTGTTCGGTGAAGTTAAGTCGACTGATGTTGAATCTCTCAGCTTTGAACGCATAGACCTTATCCGGCAGCAGATATGTCACAAGTTGCCACGCGGTATCCTGCTCACCATTGGCTAGGCCGCTAGCGCTGTATGATCTGTTGTTGTCGCTGAGCGTTATTTGCGTGAAATTTTTTTGTCTAGCCGGAAGTTCGAACATGGCGTGGGAAGGGTATTGCAGAGATTGGACTCCGTTGGCATAGAATCGAAGCCTAAATGTTGGTTTGCCGGTTTCAAAAAAACTCTTAGCAAATTCCTGCGCTTGGACGCCCGGTTGAACGGGAAGTTGAAGAGACGCCCTTTGCCGTGAGAGCGCTCCAAATAGCTCGCCTTTTGATGGTACAAACTCAAAATCAAATTGACTATTTGGCGGCGATGCTTCGCCTCGGTGTTGGCGGATGTTCCGGTGCGGAAGATTCGGCGTATTGTTGAAACGGAAGGCCTCCAGGAGTGCAGTTTTCCCGGAGCTGTTCTTGCCGACTAAGACGTTGAATCCGTCGTTGAGTTCGATCCAGCCGGAATCGGAAAAGCTTTTGTAGTTTTGGATTCGCAGCTTGGTGATGCGCATCAGTTGGCCTCGGTCCTGAGTCTCAACATGCTACGGTATCGCGTTTGCATTGGAACAAAAAAGCCCCGGCGTTTCCACCGGGGCTTTCCGTATTTGACTTTGGTGCGATCTTGAAAACCGCCCCCCACCCGGAGCGGCTTGCGCCGCTCCGACCTCCCCGCGAGGGGGAGGTTGTTGGGGATCAATAATCCATATCGCCCATGCCGCCCATGCCGCCGCCGGGCATTGCCGGGGCTGCTTCTTTCTTCGGACGGTCGGCGATCATGGCTTCGGTGGTGACCAGCAGCGCGGCCACCGAGGCAGCGTTCTGGATCGCGATGCGCACGACCTTGGTCGGGTCAACGATGCCGGCTTCGATCAGATCGACATACTGTTCGGTCTGCGCGTTGTAGCCGTAGTTGGCGTTTTTCTGGTCGAGCAGCTTGCCGACGACGATGGAGGCTTCCACGCCAGCGTTCTCGACGATCTGGCGGATCGGCGACTGGATCGCCTTGCGCACGATCGCGATGCCGACGTTCTGGTCGTCGTTCTCACCAACGAGGGCGGCGAGCGCCTTGGTGGTGTAGAGCAGGGCCGCACCGCCGCCGGGGACGATACCTTCTTCCACGGCTGCCTTGGTGGCATTGAGCGCGTCGTCAACGCGATCCTTTTTCTCTTTCACTTCCACTTCGGTGGCGCCGCCGACGCGGATGACGGCCACGCCGCCCGCCAGCTTGGCCAGACGTTCCTGCAGCTTCTCTTTGTCGTAATCGGAAGTGGTCTCTTCGATCTGCTGCTTGATCTGAGCAACGCGGGCCTGGATGTCTTTCTTCTGGCCGGCGCCGTCGATGATCGTGGTGTCGTCCTTGGTGATCTTCACGCGCTTGGCAGTGCCGAGCATGGTCAGCTTGACGTTCTCAAGCTTGATGCCGAGGTCTTCGCTGATGACCTGGCCACCGGTGACGATGGCGATGTCTTCCAGCATGGCCTTGCGGCGATCGCCGAAGCCCGGCGCCTTGACGGCCGCAACCTTGAGGCCGCCGCGCAGCTTGTTGACCACCAAGGTGGCCAGGGCTTCGCCTTCGACTTCTTCGGCAATGATGAGGAGCGGACGGCCCGACTGCACGATCGATTCCAGGATCGGCAGCAGGTCCTTCAGCGTGCTCAGCTTCTTCTCGTGGATGAGGATGTAGGGTTCCTCAAGCTCGGCCACCATCTTCTCGGCGTTGGTGACGAAATAGGGGCTGATATAGCCGCGGTCGAACTGCATGCCTTCGACGACTTCCAGCTCGGTGTCCTGGCTCTTGGCTTCTTCAACCGTGATGACGCCTTCGTTGCCGACCTTGGCCATCGCTTCGGCGATCATCTTGCCGACGGCAACGTCGCCATTGGCCGAAATGGTGCCGACCTGGGCGATTTCGTCGTTCGACTTGATCTTCTTGGAGCGCTTCTTGAGGTCCGTGACGACCGCTTCCACGGCCTTCTCGATACCGCGCTTCAGATCCATCGGGTTCATGCCGGCGGCGACCGACTTGGCGCCTTCGCGCACGATCGAGCGGGCCAGAACCGTGGCCGTGGTGGTGCCGTCGCCGGCCGCGTCATTGGTCTTGGAAGCCACTTCGCGCACCATCTGGGCGCCCATGTTCTCGAACTTGTCGGCAAGCTCGACTTCTTTGGCGACGGTGACGCCGTCCTTGGTCGAGCGCGGCGCGCCGAAGCTCTTGTCGATCACGACATTGCGGCCCTTGGGGCCGAGGGTGACTTGCACGGCGTCGGCGAGAATGTCGACACCACGGAGCATCCGCTCACGGGCGTCGGCGCCGAATTTTACGTCTTTCGCAGCCATTGTATCTTTTCTCCAGAATTCGGAATTGGATCAGAGCGAGTAGGGAAGAAAAAGCGGGATGCAGGTTTTCCCCATTCGTACTTCGCTTATTTCTTCTTCTTCTCGACGATGCCCATGATGTCGGACTCCTTCATGATCAGGAGTTCGTCGCCATCGATCTTGACCTCGGTGCCGCTCCACTTGCCGAACAGCACGATTTCACCGGCCTTGACTTCGGGGGGAACGCGCTTGCCGTTGTCGTCGAGGGCGCCAGGGCCAACGGCGATGACTTCGCCTTCCTGCGGCTTCTCTTGGACGGTATCGGGGATGATGATGCCGCCGGCTGTCTTCTGATCTTCTTTGACGCGACGTACGACGACGCGGTCACCTAACGGACGAAATGCCATTGGGGATTGCCTCCTCAATTAAATGTTGAACGATATAAGACACTTAGGTTGTTTCCTGGCCTCGTCGGCCAAGCCTGGCAGCACTCTCACGTTCGGAGTGCCAACCGTTGATGGGGGATATAGGTCCGAGTCTGGGATTCGTCAACGAAAAAGGACAGCTTGCCGCAGGTGATGGGCCCCTTTTTCCACCGCCGCAGGCAGCAGAAACAATCGCCCCCACTTTTTTGCCCCAGCCGCCACCCTACTGCCAGGGCCGCGTCCCTCTCGCCATTCCCAGTTAGCAAAAGCGGACGCGGCATCGCAGTGTTCGCACGGGGGAGGCAGAGTAGAAATACGCTGCGCTCTCTGAGTACATTCCGATCCTACGCGCGGCACCGGTCTCAGCCTATCTTAGGGCTGTTCGTATGAACGTGGCGGCGTTCGATACCCGCCTGGCCAGCCAAAACTTGAAATCGACTTGCGAAACGAGCGGCGCAACGCGCGACTGCTCGCCGTCGTCCGTCGGCCTCTTTCAAGCTTCGGGTTGACCATACCTAACAACTGAGGGAACCAAATGAGACTTCGTAGTTTTGCGCTTGCGGGCGTGGCAGTGTTCGCATTGACGAGTTCGGCTTTTGCCGCTGATACCGGCTGGTACGTTGGAATTGGTGCCGGTTTGAGCATGCCGCAGGCCGTCAAATTTCCAACCACTGGAACCGTAACCGCCAATAACGTGCCGTATCTCGCCGATGGCGCAAGCCTCAAAAACTCTTGGCGCGGTATCGGCACGATCGGTTACGCCTGGGACAATCACTTCCGCTTCGAAGCCGAGGCCGGCTACACCGATCCGAAGGTCGGGTCGCTGAATCTGAGCGGCGTCAAGTCATCGCTCACCAGTGTCGACGTTACCGAATTCACGGCGATGGGAAACCTCTTGTATGACGTGCCGGTCAGCGAGCGGTGGTATTTCACCGTCGGTGCCGGTGGCGGTTGGAACTGGACCGCGCTGGACTTGGTCAGCTCCAAGATCAGATCGGCCGGCCTTACCTGGCAGGGTATCGCTGGTGTGACCTACAAGCTGAGCCGCGAAACGGATTTGCAGCTCGACTATCGCTATATCACGACCAGCGGGCTTGAGAACTTCGACCCCGGACACAAGGTGAATCTGGCGTCCCACAATGTGATGCTGAGCTTGCGCTGGTACTTCGATCAGCGGGACGCGGCGCCGCCGCCCCCGCCGCCGGTTGCCAGTGCGCCGCCGCCGCCCCCGCCGATGCCCGTCGCACCGCCGCCGGTGACGACCTACATCGTCTTCTTCGACTTCAACAAGGCGGACCTGACGGCAGCGGCCCAGGCCGTTATTGCTGAAGCGGTGAAGATCGCCAAGACCAACGGCTTTGTGAAAGTACAGATCGTGGGCCACACCGATACGGTCGGCTCCGACAAGTACAACATGGCGCTGTCGCTGCAACGCGCCGAGGCCGTGAAAGATGAAATGGTGCAGGAAGGCCTCGACGGTGGGGCGATCGGCATCTCCGGCAAGGGCTTCCATGATCCGCTCGTTGCGACCGGTCCCGGCGTGCGTGAGCCGCAGAACCGCCGTGCGGTGATCGATCTCGGCCGCTAAGTAACACCGACGACAATACGGAAAAGGGCGGGCCGGTCGGCTCGCCCTTTTGGGTTGGCGCGTCGCCGACAGTTTCCAACCCAACACATTCTGAGACTGTCAATAAGAATTAGGCGCGCAAACGTGTCGCGCCATTGGGCGCTGTTGCGTATCCCGCAGTGTCGCAACCAGACATAAAATTCACAGTGATTTGTATTTAGCCCAAACCATTGAGCGGACGGTGATTTGGACCGCCTGCATCTAATTAACGCTTTGGAAAGCATAGTTTTTTGGAGCATGCCTTGACGAAGTTATCATCAGGTGATAAGTATGCACCGAATGGAAGCCTCGAGCGTCTTCTCGACCTCAACGGAGAGGTCATGGAAATGGGAGGAGGTTATTGGGTGAAAATCGTTGCACACAAGGTCGAGCCGAGTGAGGCAAAGCCTCATGGGATTGACTACAGCCTTTGTCTGTTTTCATCCGACGATGAGAGGCTTGTCTGTTTCGATAACGCGCATCCCGTTCGCAAGAAGGGGTTTGCCCGTCCCAAGGTTGTTTCGGCCAATGACCATGTGCATATGGGGAAAGATGTTGAATCCTACCCCTACGTGGATGCGGAGGGGCTGATGCACGATTTCTGGGAGGCCGTAGACCAAATTCTTGCAGCGAAAGGAGTGTGATGACTATGAACGTCTTGAAAATTGGCATTGCTTCTCGCGAAGAGATGAAGGCCCGCACCATGGCTGTTGCGCGGGGAGAACGAAAGCCGCATCAGGATGACCCGAAAGTGTGGTTCACCTCGATTGAGTCGTTTGCGCAGGTTCTTTCGACAAAAAACAAACTACTTTTGGAGATCATCCAAAAGGCAAAACCAACATCGCTTGCCGAACTGGCAAAGCTATCTGAGCGAGAGGAAAGCAACCTATCCAGAACACTTCATACTATGGAGCGGTATGGATTTGTTGAACTGAAGAAAGGCGAAGGTGGGCGCCTCGTCGTTTTTGCGCCATACGATGCCTTCCACGTCGAATACGGAACCGCGGCCTAGCACGTGGTGGGGCGCGCTTTGAATGCGCCGCCCTCAGCGCTTGGTCGCCACCACGCTGGCGGTATCCATCAGGAACGAGCCGTCGGCTTCGAGCGCGAAATACTTTCGCACCGCGTCCGGCATTTTTGCCATCAGTGCCAAGATGGCGTCGGCCAAAACCTTCGGCGTCTGCATCCGCTGTATCCAGCTCACAAAGTCGATGTGAATCCGCCGCCGCGTGGGCTCGCCGCAGGCAAAGCCCGCCGCCGTCAGCATGGCGAGCCATTCGCGCACGGCGTAATCGCGCACGTGGCTGGGGTCGCGCAGCATTTCCAGCGTCTGGAAGAAGGTGTCGGTGAGCGGTGCATCCGGCGCCACCACGTCCATCACTATGAGCGGCGCGCCCGGCTTCAGCACCCGGTACGCTTCGCGCAGCGCCGCGGGCACATCGAGCCAGTGATGCGCCGAATAGCGCGTCGCCACGAAATCAAAGGTCGCGTCGTCAAAGGGCAGGCTTTCCGCTTGGCCTTGCCGCGTCGCGAGATTAGCGATGCCGCGTGCCGCCGCTTCCTGCGTTACCGCCGCCAGCATGGCGCTGGAAAGATCGTAAGCCACCACCGTGCCCACATGCGGCGCCACCGTGAAACTGACATGGCCGCCGCCGCAGCCAAGATCAAGCGCCGTCGCGAAGCCGCGGCCCGCCACGAAGGCTTTCAATTCGTCGAGGTCTTCGCCGGTCGCATGCACGGCGCTCGCCACGTAGGCCGCGGCGCGCGGTGAAAACTGCCGTTCGGCCAAGGAAGGCTTGTTGGTATCGCTCATGCCGCCCCCTGGAAGGATTCCAGCACATTGGCCGCCAGTTCGCCGAGCGCGTCGAAACAGTAGCCGCCTTCGAACACGAACAGCACCGGCTTGTGCAGGTCGGCAAGGCGCGCACCCATCTTAAGGTAATCGTCCGCCTTCAGCTTCATGCCGGCGATGGGGTCCTCGAAATAGGTGTCGAGGCCGAGGCTGACGATCACCACGTCTGGTCCGATGTGCTTGATGGCGCCGATGGCGAATTTGAGTGCCTCGTCGTAGCGCGCCCAGTCGGTGCCGAGGGGCAGCGGCAGGTTAAGATTGAAGCCTTCGCCGTCACCTTCGCCGCGCTCGTCGGCGAACCCGATGTAATGGGGATAGGCGAAATTGGGATCGGCGTGGAGCGAGCAGAAGAAGACGTCGGAGCGCTGGTAGAAGATCGATTGGGTGCCGTTGCCGTGATGGTAATCGACATCGAGGATGGCGGGCTTCAGCCCCGCTTGGACCAGCCACGCGGCCGCGATTGCCGCGTTGTTGAGATAACAGAAGCCGCCGAACACGTCGGCCGAGGCGTGATGACCGGGCGGCCGCGTCAGGGCGAAGACCGATTTCTCGCCATCTTTGAGCGCAGCTGCGGCCGACAAGACCACGTTCACCGCTTCGCGCACCGCCGCCCAGGTGCCACGGGCGATCGGCGTATCGGTCGAGGAAGCGTAGGACCCCAGCCGCGCTTCGATATCGGCTTTGCGCCGCCAGCCTAAACGATCGGCGTGCATATCATGCGACGGCCAGCTCGACGGGATCGCCACGCCCGCGTTCTTGCCGTAGCGCTTGGTCCACGCCTCCCAGGCTTCGGTCAGAAAGGTCACCAGACCGGCATCGTGCACCGCCAGAATGGTGTCGTCAGCGAAGGCCGTGGGCGGCACGATCGGCCCGATGTGGCGGGCTTGCAGCGCGACGCGTACTTTTTCGGCGCGCACGGGAATTTCCACCGCCGGCAGAAGCTGGCCGCCTTCGAACTGAACCTCGGGATCATGGTCCAGATGGACCGGAGAATAGAACGTCTTCATTCCAACTCGATATCTGCTGCGTGCCAACGCAGCAAGGCGCGAGCGTAACGCGGCATGACTGTGGGCATCAAGGATTGTCCTTCGGGCGGGCGGTCCACACCGAACACCGCCTTGGGGAAGTCGAGCGTCTTTTGGATCGCCCAGATCTCGTCGTGGCGCTCGGGCGGCAGAATCGTCGCCGGATCGCCGACCGCAATCCAGCCGAGCGGCACGACGGCGTCTTCGGCGAGCACGGTCTTGATATGCACGATGGCGTTGATTTGTACTTCGGCGCGTTTCTTCAGCACTGCCTGGTTGAACACGGTGACACCAGTAGCGATGAACACCTCGTCTTCCACTGTGCAGCCGGTGAGAGTCGCGTGTGGACCGATCAGCACGTTGTTGCCGATGGTAAGTGGCGCGCTTTTCACGCCGCGCAGCACCGCGGTGTCCATGACGATCACGTTGTCGCCAAGCCGAATCGGACCGCTTTCCGCCGTCAACACGGCGCCGAATCCGATTGAACAGTTTTCGCCGATGGTCACGTCACCAGCGATCACTGCGGTGGGCGCGATGCGGGCGCTGCCAGCGATTTTCGGCCGCTTGCCGTCGTGTTCGATGCGCATTTGCCGTCTCCTTTATGCCGGTTCTAGCACGATCCCGCGAGCTTGGCGGATCGATTATGGCGGACCTGCGGCAGCGACCTGACGCCAATCTAACGAAACTGTTCATGTCCGGTTCAGCCGGTGCGTACCAGACTTGCGCCAGGTTTGAATATCAGCAGCCGGAGCACGGCGTTTCATCTTGGGAGATCAACTATGAAACGGTTTGGCAGGGCAGCGTTCAGTGCAATGCTTCTGGCGGGCGCGGCGTTGTTCGCGTCATCGCCGGCACGGGCCGATGTGGGTATCGGCTTTTCATTCGGATATGACGGCGGGTACTTCAACGATTCGTGCGACTACTACGACTACTACGATGTCGCCCCGCCGTGGGGCCTGCCGCAGGATTATTGCGATTACCCGGTCTATTTCGAGCCGGTGTATTGGGGCGGTAACTGGTATCGCGGCCCAATCTATTACCGCTGGTACGGCGGCCAGCGGATGTATTGGCTGAACGGCGGCTGGCGGCGCGACGAGTGGCGCGGCGGGCGGCCTTCGATCCGCTGGTCGGATCGCGGCGGCTGGCATGGCAGAGATGGCTGGCGTGGGCGCGATGGCTATCGCGGCGGTTACGGTTACGGCGGCCATCGTGGCGGCTACGGTGGCGGCAATTACTATCAGCAGGGTGGCGGCAACCGCGGCTGGAACGGCGGCGGCAATCAGGGTGGCGGCTCTTACCAGCAGGGTGGTGGCAACCATGGCTGGGGCGGCGGTCAAGGTGGCGGTGGCCACGGCGGCAGCTATGGTGGCGGCCGGGGCGGCGGCGGTCACGGTGGTGGTGGCGGCGGCGGCGGACAAGGTGGCGGACAAGGTGGTCACCACTGAGCGCCAGATCGTGTAAACTTACGACCAGTTGCGTGATTCAGTGGACAAACGCCGAAAGGGACTAGGCAAATGGGGACTCTCTGGAAAACGACCGTCGCGGTGGCGGTTATGGTGGCGGCAAGTGCAATCGGTTCGCCGGCACGCGCCGATAGTTTCAATATCGGATTTGGTCATGGCGGGGTTAGTTTCAGCTATAACACGGGCGGCTATTGCGACAGCTACGGTTGCCCCGACGGTTACTGGGACATGCCGATTTACGACTGCCCGGTGTTCTTTGGCGGCGAATGGTATCGCGGTCCGGTCTATTACCGGCGGATGCACGGGCGCACGTATTATTGGCTCCACGGCGATTGGCGCCCGGATCAGTGGCGCGGCCAGCGCCCGCGTGGGGTCTGTTCGAACCGCTTCCGCGATCCGTTAGGCTTCGACTTCTATGAGAACAACGGCTTCCGCATTCGCGACGATTGGCGCCAGCGGTGGCACCGCGAGCATGGCGATCGCAATTGGGATCGCGGTCGCGGCGGTCCTGGTGATCATGGTGACCGTGGTGGCCCCGGTGGATTCCAGGGTGGTCCTGGCGGCCATAACTGGAACAATGGCGGCAACCAGGGTGGCAACCACGGTGGTCAAGGCGGTTGGCCCTTCGGCAACAACCAGGGTGGCAATCATGGTGCCAACGTCCATGGCGGCCAGCCCGGCCCGCAAGGTGGCGGTCAAGCGGGTGCCCAGGGTGGTAACCATGGCGGCAGCGTCCAGGGTGGCCAGCCGGGCAGCGGCCCGCAAGGTGGCGGTCAAGCAGGTGCCCAGGGTGGCAACCATGGTGCCAACGTCCAGGGCGGCCAGCCGGGCCGCGGCCCGCAAGGCGGCAGTCAAGCGGGTGTCCAGGGTGGCAACCACGGCCCCAACGGTCAGGGTGGCCAGCAAGGTGGCCCAGGTGGCAAGGGCGACAAGGGCAGCAGCCATAGCAGCAGCAGCGCTCCGAACGATCCCAAGCAACGCTAACACTTTTCTGTAATGCGTGAATCGAGGGCCCGGCAACGACGCGTCGGGCCCTCGTCATTTGTTGACACAATCGGTCCGTAACGCATCGTAACCCGCAAGCGCCTAACGCGATGCGCCACGCGGGGTTCCGGAATGCGTTGATGTCGATTGATCCTTCGCCTCGCGCTGGTAGCCTTTGGGCGAAGATCGTGCTGAGGGACGTAAGATGCGCGTCGGTGTTCCAAAGGAAATCAAGAATCACGAATATCGCGTCGGCCTGACGCCGGCCGCGGTACGGGAGCTCACCGCCCGCGGGCATGAGGTGTTTGTCGAGACCAAGGCGGGCGACGCCATCGATCTCACCGACGAGCTCTATGTGAAGGCTGGTGCCAAGATCCTTCCCACCGCAGCGGAGGTCTTCGACATCGCTGAGATGATCGTGAAGGTCAAGGAACCGCAGCCGGTCGAAATCGCGATGCTGAAGAAGGGGCAGACGCTGTTCACCTATCTGCATCTGGCGCCCGATCCGGAGCAGACCAAGGGTCTGCTCGCTTCCGGAGCCGTCGGCATCGCCTACGAAACCGTCACCGACCCGCACGGCGGCCTGCCGCTCCTTGCCCCGATGAGCGAAGTGGCCGGCCGTATGTCGATTCAGGCCGGTGCCCATTGCCTGGAGCGCGCCCAGGGCGGACGTGGCGTCTTGCTCGGCGGCGTGCCCGGCGTTCCGGCGGCGAAGGTCGTTGTGCTCGGCGGCGGCGTGGTCGGCACCAACGCGGCGCGCATGGCGATGGGGCTGGAGGCCCACGTCATCCTACTCGACGTGTCGCTGAATCGCCTGAAAGACATTGACGAGCAGTTTGGCTCGCGCCTGCACACCCTGTATTCCACCATGGATACCATCGAGAGCGAGATCGTCACCGCCGACCTCGTTATCGGCGGCGTGCTCCTGCCCGGCGCCGAAGCGCCCAAGCTGATCACCGAGAAGATGGTGGGCGAGATGAAGAAGGGCGCGGTGATCGTCGACGTCGCCATTGACCAGGGCGGTTGCGCCGAAACCAGCCATGCCACCACGCATACCGATCCGACCTATCTGGTGCACGACGTGGTGCATTACTGCGTCGCCAATATGCCGGGCGCGGTGGCGCGGACCTCCACTTTCGCCCTGGGCAACGCGACGCTGCCGTTCACCCTGGCGCTGGCCAACAGGGGCGCGGAAAAGGCGATGAAAGCCGATCCGCATCTGCGCGCGGGGTTGAATGTCTATCGCGGCGCACTGACGTATGAAGCGGTGGCTCGCGCCCAGCACCTCACCTTCGAAAGCGCCGAGAAGGTGTTGGGGATGTAAGGAGCTTCAGCAATGCAGCGTGTTAGGTTGTAGGGACAAATTGTCTTGTTTTTGCAACCTAATGCAATATACTGAAAACGTGATCTGAGACTCGGCTCAACCGAGGGGTAGGATCGCACCGGGGAGGGGTAAACCCCTCCCCCTTTTCGTTAGAGCTCCACAATTCCCAATTGGTTACCCAAGCTCGCGCGCCTGTTCAGTATGGGCGCGAGGCGATGCAGATACTTTTGTGCGGTCTGTTTTCGTACAAACGAATTGGGCCGGTAGAGTTGATGTAAGAAATACGCAGAGACATCACATGCTTGGATAAAGAGGCTATCCCGTGAATCCTTAAACGGCCTTCAACGTCTTTCGAAAGCCAACAAGTTGCGACACGAAATTACGCCATTGGCTTTCGTGAATCACAAGTCCCGATAAGCCAAAGTAGGACGTAGGTGAATTGACGACGCCGGTGTCTCCACTTTCATCAACGTACATCAGATACATTGCATCATCCCCGCATCCCGCACGTCTTCGCGTTCTTCGTTCTCCCCTCGCGTTAATTTATCAATTTCGCGTCCCAGGTAATACAGACTCATTAACGCCCGCCATTATCCGTCTTGCGAACCTGCAACGCATTCGCGCTTCATCGCGCGCTTGCCAGCGATGGCCAGCACCGTCAACAGTGCGACCGCCAGTGCGGCGTGGGCGCGGAGCATTGTTGTTCCGTGCAGCGATGCGTCGGTGAGGAAGCCGTACCAAGTATAGACTAGCAAGCCGCCGGCGGTGGCGGCGAAGCGATGCCGGTTGGTCCATCCGGCGCTGCGTTGCGCCGCAAGACCACAGCCCAGCATGACGATCAACATCGCCAGCATGCCGCCAGCCACGCTTTGCCACGGCCAATGCCAAACGAAAGCGCCTTGGCCATAGCAGATCATGAACGCCGATCCGGCGACGAACGCGATGATGGCGATGCTCCAGGGTGGCAGTGCGCGCCCGGCTGGTTTCTTTTCTCCGGCGGGAAGTACAAAGGCGAGCCCCACCGCGACGACGGCTGCCAGCGCGGCAGCACCAAGTTGCACGGGCGCGGCCCAGAAATGTCCCTGCTTGGCCATGCTAAAAGTTATCAGCACCGCGATGACGACGTAGATCAGCGCCACCACGCCCAGTCCGATGTTACCAAGCCATGGCTCGGTGCGGCGCGACGCGAACAGCGCCTCGGTCAGCGCCACCGGCACCAGAATGCTCCACACGATATGAATGCCGAGGACATAGACCGTCCACACCGCGCTCATGCCGAGGTGCGGCAGATAACCGAAATCGAGCAGGCGAAGCCCGAGAAAATTCGGGTTGAACAGCGATTGCAAGATGAGGCCTTCTTCTACAATGCCGTAAGCGAGCGCCAGGAACGGCATCGCCAGCCAACCGCGGCCACTGCGGCGCGCCACCTCGCGCACCAGCACCGCACCGCTGCCATAGAGCGGCAGCAAGATGAGCAATTGGCCGATCTGCGCCATCGACATACTGCCGGAAAGATATTCGGCGATCAGCGGCGACAGTAGGTAGAGCGTGATCACAGGCCATAAGCGTTTCATGGAGAATGTCCTCAATGAGGCAGGACGTGTTCAGCCCTTTGCCAGTCGCGCCAGCATTTCGAAAAGCAGCGTCCGTTCGGTTTTGGTGAGCGGCGCCAGAAAAGCGTCCTGGGTTTTCTGCAAGCGCGGGCCGAGGGCCGCGAATTTGGCCTTACCCTTAGATGTCAGCTTGACCAGATGCGCCCGGCGGTCTTCGGGATCGGCCGCGCGAATGACCCAATCTTCGGCTTCGAGCGCGTCGAGAAACAGCACCAGCGACGATTTTTCGATCTGGGCCGCGTCGCCTAGCAGGCGCTGACTCAGCGGCCCTTTGTCGGACAGCACGCCCAAAATGGCCAAATGCCCGGGATTGAGACCGCTGCCCGCGATGGCCGTCGCTACGCCGTCGCGGAGCCGGCTTTGCGCCATATGCAGCAGGAATCCGGCGCTGGTCAGCGATGGCGATTCCCGGCTGGGCCGTTCGGATCGGGGGGGAGCTTTCGCTGCCATATGCCAACGCCTCTTTTGTCGACGCCCATATAGACCAATAATATATAATCTAATAATATACGATTAAGCGGCAGGTATGCCGCTGTCAAGATGGAGGAAATTTCCGAGTGCGCGCGGTTGCGGCGAATATGAGTACTAGTTTCATGTACGCTCCCGTCCCCCAGAAATGGGGCAAATTGGAGCGATATGGGCGCGTGGCGATGAAGCCACTGCGCAGTTTTTCAAGCCGGTGAGGCCGGTCTTGCCTTGCCGCGGCGAAAGAAGAAATGCAATGCTTCCGCCATTGGTATTTTTCCCGGTGCTTCATGCAGAAGAAGATTCTTGCCGTTGTGGCGCTTTTGGTTCTGGCGGGCTGTCAGACGCCGCAAACCGTGCCGCCGCCTGCACCTACGGTGCCGGGTACGCCACCGGTGCCGCATCGCGCCGAGCAGCCGCCGTTGCCGCCGATCCATTCGGCTGGCCCGCTGACCAAACCGATGGTCGCGACCTATATGGATGCCCAGGAAGCCGATTTGCGCGACTATCTACGCGGCCAGAACGTCTTGGTGTCGCGCCGCGGCGATGGCTTGGCGGTGATGCTGCAAAGCGACCGGTTGTTCGATAAGGGCGACATCTCCGATTGGGGCGATGCTTTTCTGCGCGCCATGGTCATGGTGCTGGGCCATTACGATCACACCATGATCGAGGTCAACGGTTACAGCGATGCCGGGGCCAGTCCGGATGCGGCGATCGCCGTTTCGCAAAAGCGGGCCAAAGCCGTTGCCGATGGGCTTGCTCATTACGGCATCGCGGGCGGGCGGATTACCGCTAGCGGCCTCGGCGCGGTGAATTTGCGCGTTGCCAATGCGGCGGATGCCAAGAACCGCCGCATCGAGATCAAGATCACGCCGAACCCGAAGTAATCCTTATTTCGGCGTGTAGGCATACGGCCCGACGATCGTGCCGACGAAGCCGCCCGCTTTCTTGGTGGAGAGCACGGTGGCGTCCGCGTCTTTGACCAGCGTCGTGAGCGTGCCCGGCGTGCCGAAGGCGAAATCGATCTTGCCGGACTTGACGGCGATCTGAAGTGTAAGCGCGCCGTCCGGTGCCGGAGCGCAGGAAAGCGTGGTGCCATTGTCGGGATCGCCATCGCCCGCGCGCCGCGTCACGCACACGGCGTTTTTGCCGCCGTCGTGCACCAGTCCGAAGAAATAGAACGCCTTCGAATTCTGGAACGCCACCAGCCCAGCGCGCTCGCCGTCGATCTTGGGATCGAACCGCAAAGTGCTGGTCACCGTTGCATTGGCATGTTGCAGCCGCTTGCCGATAAACGAGGGTTGGCCGTCAGAGCCGATCGCCACTGGTCGCGATTGCACATTCAGCGCGCCGCTGTCGACCGTGTACCAAACCTCGCGCGGCGTGCGCACCGTCACCCAGTCGAGGCCGAGCGGGGCAGCGAAGGCTTCTGCCGTCTCGAAGTTTCCGGCATGCGGCTGTGGGAGGGGTTCTTGCGGCAAGTTCGGGCGTTTGACCACGAACGGCACCGGTGCGCCTTTTTTCAAAATGACCGGCCAGCCGTTCTTCCAGGTTACCGGCAGCATGAAGGTCTCACGTCCGGTGTTATAGAAATCGTCTGCATAGGGCCGTGTGCCGAGGAACACCGCATACCACTGGCCTTTTTGAGTCTTGACCAGATCGGCATGGCCGGTGGAGGTCACCGGGAAGGCGCGGCCGGGCGCAAGATCGCGCTGGGTGAGGATCGGATTGCCCTTATAGGAGACATAGGGTCCCCACAGCTTCTTGGAGCGGAAAATCACTTCCGAATGCTGTTCCGAGGTACCGCCTTCCGCGGCCATCAGATAGTACCAGCCTTTGACGTGGAAGAGGTGCGGGCCCTCGACCCAGATCGGCTTCGTCTTGATATTGGAACCGCCGTTGACGATCACCTTGCGCGGTCCCACCATCTTCTGCGTGGCGATGTCGTATTCCTGCATCCAGATGGCGCGGTGGCCGTTGTAGAGCGGTGCGCCGTCGGGCGGGCCGTTGTTGACGATGTAGGCCTTGCCGTTGTTTTCGAACGTGATCGAAGGATCGATGCCCTCGAAGCCGAGCACCACCGGCTCCGACCACGGGCCCGCCGGGTCCTTGGCGGTGATGAGGAAATTCTCCTTGGCATCCTCAACGCAATCGACGCAAGTGTTGATGATATAGAACGTACCGTCGTGATAATTGATCGCGGGCGCAAACAGTCCGCGCGAAATCTCCAGCTTACCAAAATCAGCCTGGCTCGGCCGGTTCACGGCGTTGCCGATTTGTGTCCAGTGCACCAGATCCTTCGAGTGCCAGACTGGCAGGCCGGGGAAATGCGTGAAGCTCGAATTGACGAGGTAATAATCCTCGCCGACGCGCAGGATGCTGGGGTCGGGGTAATAGCCCGGCAGGATCGGGTTCAAATAGTCCTTCGGTCCCGCTTTCTTCGCGTCATAAACCGCATCCTGGCCCTGATAAGCGAACTGCTCGAAATGGGCGATTGCGGGCGCGGGGGGCGGAGGAGGTGGTGGTGGTGCGGGCGGCGGGGGGGCGGCACAAGCGGCGAGAAGGGCCATGGCGGCGAGCAAAAGAAGAGTCTTTTTCATGGGACCCCGTCCCTTTTGGAGGCGCGCCGGAATCGGTGCTACCGAGGGCGCAATCATTGCCCAAGTCCGGTCCCGGGGCCAATCACGATCCCGTCTGGCGCCCCATTTCCCCTCCGCCAGCGCTCGGCTGGAAAAGCCTGCCGGGTTCCCCTATACCCGCTGCCACAAAGGAGTTCCCCGTGGCCTGGTCCCCTGAAAGCTGGCGTTCGAAGCCGATTCTCCAACTCCCCACCTACCCTGATACCGAGGCGCTGGCGGCGGTGGAAAACCGGCTGCGCACCCACCCGCCGCTGGTGTTTGCCGGCGAGGCGCGCAATCTTATGTCCAACTTGGCGCAAGTGTCCGAGGGCAAGGCGTTTCTGCTCCAGGGCGGCGACTGCGCCGAAAGCTTTGCCGAATTCCACGCCGACAACATCCGCGACACCTTGCGGGTGCTGCTCCAAATGGCGGTGGTGCTGACCTTCGGCGGTGCCGTGCCGGTGGTGAAGGTGGGCCGCATCGCTGGTCAATTCGCCAAGCCGCGCTCCGACGATTTCGAAACGCGTGGTGACGTCAGCCTGCCGTCCTATCGCGGCGACAACATCAACGGCATCGAGTTCACGCCCGAAGCGCGCATTCCCGATCCGGCGCGGCTGATGGAGGGCTATGGCCAGTCGGCGGCGACGCTGAATCTCTTACGGGCCTTTACCAGCGGCGGTTACGCCGATTTGCACAACGTCAACCGTTGGATGCTCGGCTTCATCGACAAGTCGCCGGCCGGTGAACAATTCCGCGGCCTGGCGCAGCGGGTTTCGGAAGCGCTCGATTTCATGCGGGCGTGCGGCATCACGCCGGAAAGCGTACCGCAGCTGCGCGCCACCGATTTCTACACCAGCCACGAGGCGCTGTTCCTCGGCTACGAGCAGGCGCTGACCCGCGTCGATTCCACCTCGGGCGATTGGTACGACACCTCGGCCCACATGGTGTGGATCGGCGACCGCACCCGCCAACTCGACGGTGCCCATGTCGAATTCTGCCGCGGCATCAAGAATCCGCTCGGTTTCAAATGCGGCCCGTCGATCACCAATGACGGGTTGGCGCGGCTGTGCGAGACGCTCAATCCCGACAATTTGCCGGGCCGCATCACTCTGATCTGCCGGTTCGGCGCCGACAAGGTGGAAGAAACCCTGCCGCGCCTGATCCGCGTCATCAAGCGCGAGGGCTTTAAGGTGGTGTGGAGCTGCGATCCGATGCACGGCAACACCGTCAAGTCGGGCACCGGCTACAAGACGAGGCCGTTTGACCGCATCCTGGCCGAAACTCGCGCCTTCTTCGATGTGCACCGCGCCGAGGGTACCCATGCCGGCGGTGTGCATTTTGAAATGACCGGTCAGAACGTCACCGAATGCCTCGGTGGGGCGCAGGAAATCTCCGAAGAGGATCTGGAGAAGCGCTATCACACCCATTGTGATCCGCGCCTCAACGCCAGTCAGTCGATCGAGCTGGCGTTCCTGCTCGCTGAAAGCATCCGGGCGGAGCGCATGAAAGACGCCGGTTTTTCGGTATAGTTCGGGCGGGTAGGGGACTCCATGGGCGTTTCACGGCTGTTGGCCAAAGCCTGGGTTGTGACCTGCTTGTTCGCTGGCGCGCATGCGCTGCGGTTGGCCCTTCTGAACGGCGGCGATCTTTGGGTGGCCGCTTCGCCGGTTTTGGTCGCTTTGGCGTTGTTCGCGGCCATGGGCTTGTTGTTCGTCGGCGGCTACGGCGTATCGCAAGACGTGTTCCATCAGCGTGCCAACCCAATCTTCAAGGTCGATCAGCCGCCGCATCCCATGCCGTGGTTCAATGATCTGGTCTTCGTCGTGTTTGCGGGCCTCAGCTTTGCCAATCAGGTCTGGTATGCCCCGCACCATCTCTCCGGTCCGGTCACCGATGCGTTCGAGCGGGCGCTTTACTTCGCCGTGCCGGGTCATGCCGTGGTGGTGAGCCGCCTCGGCGATTGCGGCCTCGACGGCGGGCGGGTGTTTGCATCGTCCTTCGCTTGGATGTTGGCGCTGGTGTTTGCGGCGTCGGCGATATCGCGCCTGAAGCAGACCGCCGATGCCATCCGCATCGACCGCTTACTCCATCCCCAAAGCCTCAGCCCAATGGGACTGGCGGCTGTCCTAGGAATCATCGCCGTTGCGGGCGTCCAATGTCTGTTCGTTGGTTCACCGCTGGCCCTGATGTCCTGCAGCGTCACCGCGGGTCTGCCGGGGGCGATGGTGATCGGCCTGGCGCCGCTGGTGTTTGCCTACAGCGTGTTCGCCGCGCTGGCGGCTTTACTGGCCTGCGGCGGCGAGAAATAGCCCGTATTTCGGCAAGAGCCCGGTTACTCCCGTGTAAACCCGTAGCATTTAGGGGTTCGTTAGTTTGGCTATGCTACAACCTTAAGCAGAGTTCGGAATGCTTGCCGGTGCTGCGAAAACCGGCGGAAGCCGGTCCGAGAGGTGTGTTGTACGGGGAGGGAACAACATGTCGCTGGTGAAGTGGAGTGACGCACTCAGCGTCGGTGTGCCGAGTTTGGACGACCAGCACAAGAAAATGCTGGGTCTGCTCAATCAACTTCACGACGGGATGATGTCGGGCAAGGACAAGATGGCCCTCGGCGAGGTGCTCAAAACCCTCATTGCGTCCACAGCGATGCATTTCAAATACGAAGAGGACCTGCTGGCGCGCTCGGGTTATCCCGACGGTCCGTCCCACCGCAACGAACATGCGGAATTGGCGCGGCAGATCCAGAGCATCCGGCGCGAATACGAAACCATCGGTCCCAGTGCGATGACGATCCCGGTGATGAGTTTCCTCAAGAACTGGCTGACCGCTCACATCCTTGGCGCCGACATGCGCTATCGCAGCCATCTGGTTGCCAAAGGCGTCAAATAACACCGTCACGCCGGCCATCCGCGTGCGTGCCGCCGGAGCATTCCGGCGGCAGCGCTTATCTGATGAAATAGGCCGCGGTCAATTCCCCTTTATTTGGTCGGATATAGATCCCTGGCGTAGGGTCTAGTACACCCGCGTTTGGTGTATCCTCACCTCCTAGCCCTCCGCCGGTTATGGTTTCCGCCAGATTATGGACGGCGCGTTAAGCATGGAAATGAAGGGTCGTTAGCAGCTGGAAACCAACAATCCGGCCAGGGTGTAACAAGACGAAACATATTATGACTCGCACAAATCCGGCGCACGGGCAGTATGTGTCTGTCATCACGGGGGAATTCCTGTGTCGCCCATCCGTATCGTGCGTGAGAATGGTCCCTTGAAAGCAGCCGTCGTTGGAGCGGGAGCGTTCGGCCGCCACCATGCCACCAAGTATCGTGGCATTAAGGGTGTCGAGCTGGTCGCCATTGCCGACCCGTCACCAGAGGTGCGTCGCGCTGCGCCCGCCACGCATGGCGTGCCCGGCATTGCCGATTGGCGCGAGCTTTTGGGCAAAGTGGATTTGGTGAGCGTGTGCTCGCCGGCCACGACGCATTCCACCATCGTCCGTGCGTTCCTCAATGCCGGTGCGAATGTGATGGTCGAAAAGCCGATCGCGACGTCGATCGAAGAAGCCGATGACCTTGTCACCCTGGCCGAGAAGACCGGCAAGGTGTTGACCGTGGGCCACCAGGAACGCTTCGTGTTCGCGCATACCGGTTTGCTCGATTACACCGAGGTTCCGCTGGAAATGTCGTGCTGGCGCAAGGGTCCGTGGACGGGCCGTGGCGCCGACGTTTCCTGCGTGCTCGACCTCATGATCCACGACCTCGACTTGGTCCATCAATTGATCCCGGGCAAGGTCCGCAGCGTTCAGGCGCGCGGGGCTTGCGTGAAGTCGCTGCTCGCCGACGACGTCAAGGCGGCGATCATGTTCGAGAACGGCGCCGTGGCGCGGCTTGAGACCAGCCGTGTTGCCGAAGCGCGCAGCCGCGGCATGAGGGCGGTCTATTCCGACGGTATCGTCGAGATCGATTTCCTCACGCGCACGGTCACCAACACAACGCCGCGGGCGCTCAACGCGCTTGAAATCGGCGATCCGCTGGGCGAGTCGGTGACGTCTTTTGTCGAGTCCGTGCGGACAGGCAATCCGCCGCTGGTGCGTGCGATTGAGGCGCGCAATGCGCTGGCCACCGCGCTCCTGGTCGATGAGGCCTGGGAACGCTCCACGCGCACGCGTGTCCGTCGCAGCGCCATGGCCGTCGCCGCCGCGAACTGATTCGGCTTCTTGCTGCTGTCTCATGGGCGGGCCTTCCGGTCCGCCCATTTTGTCCATGGCCGGGCTTGACCCGGCCATCCAAGCGGTGCGAGGGCTTTGTCGCGCTGCTGCCACTTCATTTATGCTCAAAAGTGTACTAAATACCCTGCCGTGACCGACCGACTCCGCATTGCGCTCGCCCAGCTCAACCCGACCATGGGCGATCTCGCCGGCAACCTCGCCAAGGCCCTCGCCGCGCGCGTGGCGGCGGCGGGTGCCGATGTCATCCTGTTCCCCGAGCTGTTCATCACCGGCTATCCGCCGGAGGATCTGATCCTCAAGCGCGCCTTTGTCGACGACGCGCTGGCGGCGGTGGAAGCCTTGGCGGCCGATACCGTCAGCGGCCCGGCAGTTCTGATCGGCACGCCCTGGCGCGAGGACGGCAAGCTTTACAACGCCGTGGCGCTGCTCGATGGCGGCAAGATCGTCGCCCGCAGCCTGAAACGGGACCTGCCCAATTACGGCGTGTTTGATGAGAAGCGGGTGTTTTCCGCCGGGCCGCTAACTGGCCCGCTCACTGTGCGCGGTGTGAAAATCGGTGTGCCGATCTGCGAAGACATCTGGTCGAATGACGCGATCATCGCGCACATGGTGGGGCAGGGCGCCGAAATCCTCTTGGTCCCCAATGGTTCGCCTTATGAGGCCGGCAAGGAAGATGTTCGCCTCAATCTGGTGAAAGCGCGAGTCGCCGAGACCGGCCGCCCGATGGCGTATCTCAACATGGTCGGCGGCCAGGACGAAGTGGTGTTCGATGGCGCTTCGATGGTGGTGAACGCGGACGGAACGCTGGCGTGGCTGTTGCCGCCGTGGGCCGAAAAGGTCGTCGTCACCGATTGGCAGCGCCAAGGCGGCGTCTGGACCTGCGCCTCCGGCGACATCGCGCCGACCGAAAAGCGTTCGCAATCGGTCTATCACGCCATGATGCTGGGCTTGCGCGATTACGTGAACAAGAACCGCTTCCCTGGCGTGGTGCTCGGCCTCTCCGGCGGCATCGACAGCGCGTTATCTGCCGCTGTTGCGGTGGATGCCTTAGGCCCCGAGCGCGTCCGCTGCGTGATGATGCCATCGCGCTATACCGCGCAAGACAGCCTCGACGATGCCGAAGACTGCGCCAAGCTGCTTGGCGTCGCTTATGAAACGATCGGTATCGAACAAGCGGTGGACGCGTTCGGCACCACGCTGGCGCCGGTGTTTGCGGGCCGCAAGGCCGATACCACCGAAGAAAACATCCAGTCGCGCATTCGCGGCCTGATCCTGATGGCGATCTCCAACAAATTCGGCCCGATGGTGCTCACCACCGGCAACAAAAGCGAGATGAGCGTCGGCTACGCCACCCTCTATGGCGACATGTGCGGCGGCTACAATGTGCTGAAGGACATCTACAAGATGGAGGTGTTCCGCCTCAGCCATTGGCGCAACGCGAACATGCCGTCCGGCGCCTTGGGCCCGGCAGGCCGGGTGATCCCGGAACGCATCATCACCAAACCGCCGACCGCGGAGCTGCGCGCCAATCAGACCGACCAAGACAGTCTGCCGCCGTACGAAATTCTCGACGGCATTTTGTCGTGCCTGGTCGAACAGGAATTATCGTTCGAAGAAGTGGTCGCCAAAGGCTATCAACCGGCCACCGTCAAGCGGGTTGAACATCTGCTGTATTTGTCCGAATACAAGCGCCGCCAAGCCCCGCCGGGAGTCAAAATCGGCCCCCGCAACTTTGGCCGCGACCGGCGTTATCCGATCACCAACGCGTTTAGGGATGCACGATGACCGTCGTCCGCTTTGCTCCGTCGCCTACCGGTTTGCTGCATGTCGGCAATGCCCGCACGGCCATCGTCAATTTCCTGTTCGCCCGCAAGACCGGCGGCAAGTTGCTGCTGCGCATCGACGACACCGATCACGAGCGCTCCAAGAAGGAATATGAAGACGGCATCATCGAGCATCTGGCTTGGCTCGGCGTCACGCACGATCTGTTCGCCCGCCAGTCCGAGCGCGCGCCCCAGCATCAGGCCGCCGCCAATCTTCTGAAAAACATCGGCCGCCTGTACCCCTGTTACGAATCCCAGCTCGAACTCGACCGCCGCCGCCAGCGCCAGATCGCGAGCGGCAAGCCGCCGGTTTACGATCGTGCCGCACTGGCCCTCACGGCGGAAGATCGCGCCAAACTCGAAGCCGAAGGCAAACACCCGCATTGGCGGTTCAAGCTGTCGCAGAAAAAGGTCGCCTGGAAGGACCTTATCCGCGGCGAGGTCGAAATCGACACTGCCCATCTTTCCGACCCGGTGCTGATCCGCGAAGACGGGCGCTTCCTCTACACGTTGCCGTCAGTGGTCGATGATGTCGATTTTGGCATCACCCACATCATCCGCGGCGAGGATCACGTCACCAATACGGCGGTGCAGATCGAGTTGTTCGAAGCGCTCGCAGGTACCGTGCCCGCCTTCGGCCATCATCCGCTTCTTATTGGCGCGGGCGGCGAGGCGTTGTCGAAGCGGCTGGGGTCGCTTTCGCTCAAGCTCTTGCGCGAAGACGGCATCGAGCCGATGACCGCCGTCAGCTATCTCGCCAAGACCGGCACTTCCGACCCCATCACCGCCCAGCCCAGCCTCGACGCGCTGGTTGCCGAGTTCGACCTGGCCAAGATCGGCCGCGCCCCCGCCCATTTCGATCCGGCCGAGCTTTCCAACCTCAATGCCAAGCTGCTGCACCTTCTGCCCTACGACGCGGTGGCGGACCGGCTGGCGGCGGCGGGCGTCGGCGGCGAAGCATTCTGGGAGACCGTGAAAGCCAATCTCACGCGCTTTTCGGAGGTCACTAGCCTGTGGCCGCTGGTTGTCGGCCCCGTCACGCCAGTGATCGAGGATAACAATTTTATTGCTGAGGCCGCTGCCGCGCTGCCGCCCGAGCCGTGGGACGAAACCACCTGGAATGTCTTCACCAAGACGGTCGCCGCCGCCTCGGGCCGGAAGGGCAAGGAGCTTTACCATCCCCTGCGGCTGGCTCTCACGGGCCTGGACCATGGACCGGAGCTGAAAAAGCTGCTACCGCTCATGGGTCGATCGCGGGCGCTGGCCCGCCTTAAAGGGGAAACGGCGTGAAATTTTCCGCCATCACGATTATCCGAATTTGCGGCTAGCAACCGCGACACTCCCCTTTTGCCCGCCCAAAATCCCCGATTGTCATAGCCCGCGAATGCGGGCTACCCAGGTATCGCCGCAGAGGCCCCTCCGATTCCGGAATATCCCCTGCAGTACCGTGCTGGGGCCAACTGGATGGCCCGCAGTTGCGGGCCATGACATGAAGGGTTGAATTTCGAATTTCCCGACCGAAAGCCACGAAGATGTCCATTCGCCTCCACAACACGCTCACCCGCCAAAAAGACGAGCTTGTCCCACTCGATAAGAACAACGTCCGCATGTATGTCTGCGGGCCGACGGTTTACGACTTCGCCCATATCGGCAATGCGCGGCCGGTGATCGTGTTCGACGTGCTGTACCGCTTGCTCCGCCATGTTTACGGGCCGGATCACGTCACCTATGTCCGCAACATCACGGACATTGACGACAAGATCAACGCGCGCGCCGCCGAGACGGCGGCGAAGAAAGGCATCACGGTCGAACAGGCGCGGGTGGAGATCACCGGCTTGACCACCCAGCAATATTTCGACGACGTCGCCGCGCTCGGCTGTCTGCCGTTGCCCGAGAAGAATACGCCGCGCGCCACCGAATACGTTTCCGGCATGATCGAAATGATCGGCACGTTGATCGCCGCCGGTCACGCCTATGCGGCGGAAGGCCATGTGCTTTACGATGTGTCGTCCAAGCCCGATTACGGCAAGCTGTCGCGCCGTTCGCTCGATGAGATGATGGCCGGTGCGCGGGTCGAAGTGGCGCCCTACAAGAAAAACCCGATGGACTTCGTGTTGTGGAAGCCGTCCGACGCGTTGACGCCGGGCTGGGAGTCGCCTTGGGGCCGCGGCCGTCCCGGCTGGCATATCGAATGCTCGGTGATGGGTGGGGCGCTCCTCGGCGAGACTTTCGATATTCACGGCGGCGGTGTCGATCTGATGTTCCCGCATCACGAAAACGAAATCGCGCAGAGCGAAGGTTGCCACCACGGTGCGCCGCTCGCCAACATCTGGATGCATAACGGCTTCCTCCAGGTCGAAGGCGAGAAGATGTCGAAAAGCCTCGGCAACTTCATCACCATCAACGCGTTGTTGAAGGATTGGCCGGGCGAAGTGCTGCGGCTGAATATGTTGCGCACGCATTATCGCCAGCCAATCGATTGGACGCTAGCGGGTCTCAAGGAATCGCGAAGGATTCTTGAAGAGTGGTTGTTGGCTGCCGTTCCTATGAGCGTATTAGGTGCGGCACCACATGAAGTTTCAAAGCGTCCCATCTATCCGCCGCTTCTCGAAGCATTGAGTGATGACCTCAATACGCCAAAGGCTATTGCGGAAATACATAAGCTCCGAAATTCTGCTTTTCATCATCGTTCGATTGGGGCTGCAAACACAGTAGTTGAGTTCTCAGATGCGCTGAGGTTTTTCGGCCTTTTGCGCGACGAGGTTACGGATGCGCTAGACAGAATTCGCCCCAAAGCATCCCTCCCAGAAGAGGCGATTTCAGCTTTTATCGCTGCCCGCACCGCCGCGCGCAAAGCCAAGAACTTTGCCGAAAGCGACCGCATCCGCGACGACCTTCTGGCAAAGGGCATCGTGCTGATGGACGGCCCCACCGGCACCACCTGGGAGGTGAAGAAATGAACCGCTTCACTCAACTGTCATCCCCGGCCGAACAGCGCATGCGAAGCATGTGGTGCGAGGGGAAGGGGACCCAGGTCTGCGTGCGCGAACAATGTCCACGCGGAGACGCGGAGGCGCGGAGGACTGCATCGCTTTGCCTGCGCCGGTTTGTGAGCATCAGAAGGGCATCTCTCCGCGTCTCCGCGTCTCCGCGTGAAAAAATCGAAGTAATTGTTTGGCGCCGTGACGTCGTTACGACCTGGGTCCCCTTCCCCTCGCGGCTTGGCGCCGCTCGGCCGGGGATGACAAATGAGGTGGTGTCATGACCAAAGATCGCCTCACCCTCTACGACGTCACCTTGCGTGACGGCGCCCAGACTCAAGGCGTCGATTTTTCGGTGGAAGACAAGCGCCAGATTGCGCTCGCGCTCGATGCGCTTGGGATCGATTACGTCGAAGGCGGTTGGCCCGGCGCCAATCCCGGCGATACCGAGTTCTTCGCCGAACGCCCGGCCCTGACCCGGGCCCGTTTCGCCGCTTTCGGCATGACCAAGCGCGCCGGGCGCAGCGTCTCCAACGATCCCGGTTTTGCCGCGGTGGTGAACTCGTCAGCGGAAGCGGTGTGTCTGGTCGGCAAGAGCTGGGATTTTCAGGTCGATGTCGCGCTCGGCATTCCGAGGAGCGAAAATCTCGAATCCATCAGCGAATCCATCGCGGCCGTGAAGGCGTCAGGGCGCGAAGCGTTGTTCGATGCCGAGCATTTTTTCGACGGCTACAAGGCCAATCCGGAATATGCGCTCGAGTGCATCAAAGCGGCGCATGAAGCCGGGGCCGAATGGGTCGTGCTGTGCGACACCAATGGCGGCTCGATGCCGAGCGAAGTGCATGAGATCGTCTCCGAAGTACTGGTCGAACTGCCCGGCATCCGGCTCGGCATTCATGCCCACAACGACACCGAACAGGCCGTTGCCAATTCGCTGGCGGCGGTGGAAGCCGGTGTCCGTCAGGTGCAAGGCACGCTGAATGGTCTCGGCGAGCGTTGCGGCAATGCCAATCTGTGTTCGATCATCCCGAGCCTGATGCTGAAAGAGCCGTTTGCGTCCACGGTTGAAACCGGCATCAGTGCGGAGCAGCTCAAGACTCTGACCCGCGCCTCGCGCATGCTGGACGAAATTCTCAATCGCGCCCCGGCGCGGCATGCGCCTTATGTCGGTCCTTCGGCGTTTGCCCACAAAGGCGGCTTGCATTCGTCGGCCATGCTGAAGGACACGCGCACTTACGAGCATGTACCGCCGGAAAGCGTCGGCAATGCGCGCAAGATTCTGGTCTCCGATCAGGCGGGGCGCTCCAATCTCTTGGCGCGGCTGGCGCTCGCCGGGATCGATGTCGATGCCAAAGACCCGCGTCTGTCGAAGCTGCTGGAAGACATCAAGCAGCGCGAGTTCAACGGCTACACCTATGACGGTGCCGAAGCCTCGTTCGAGCTGCTCGCCCGCCGTGCGCTTGGCGAAGTGCCGGAATTTTTCACCGTCGACAGTTTCCGCGTCATCGTCGAGAAGCGCCACAATGCGGTCGGTGATCTGGTCACGGTGTCGGAAGCGACCGTACGGGTGCACGTCGACGGCGAAACCTACTACAACGTCGCTATCGGTCATGGCCCGGTGGATGCGCTGTCGAGCGCGTTGCGCAAAGACCTCGGCAAGTATTCCGGCTATTTGTTGGATCTCAAGCTGACCGATTACAAGGTCCGTATCCTGACGGCCGGTACCGAGGCGATAACCCGCGTCATGGTGGAATCGAAAGACGGCCATGGCACGCGGTTTTCCACGGTGGGTGTTTCCGAAAACATCGTCGATGCCTCATTCGAGGCGCTGATCGATGCCATCTATCTGAAACTCCTGCGCGACGGGGCGAAACCGTAAGCCCCATGTCCGAGCCCGAAAAATCACCGCCGCAGGAAAAGGCGGGCATGCTTTATGCGGTCGCCTCATACGGCTTGTGGGGCGTGCTGCCGCTGTATTGGCACATGCTTGGAGCGGTGCCGCCGTTCGAACTGTCGTACCATCGCATGGTATGGTCGGCTGTTGTTGGCGTGATTGCGACCCTTCTGTTAGGGCGCCGCCGCGAAGTCTGGGCCGCGGTGCGAAACCGTAGGGTCATCCTTGCGCTGACGCTTTCCAGCGTCTTCATTGCTTTTAACTGGACACTCTACATCTACGCCATCGCCAAGGCGGAGTTGGTGGAAGCTTCGCTCGGCTATTACATCAATCCGCTGATCTGCGTCGCCATCGGCGTGGCGCTGCTCGGCGAAAAGCTGTCGGCATTGCGTTTGGCCGCGATCGGTCTCGCCGGTGTGGCGGTGCTGTTCAAGGCGTTGACGCTCGGTCACTTCCCGCTCATCGCCCTCGGTCTGGCGCTGTCGTTCGCGATTTACGGCTACATCCGCAAGCTGACGCCGGTCGCGGCGCTTGACGGTTTCACCATCGAGACTTGCCTGCTGCTGCCCTTCACTGCCGGCATTCTGGCGTATTGGGGCTGGCAAGGCACCGGGGCCTTCACCCCGGCCCATCCGGGTACGGACATTCTGCTCATCCTTGGCGGGCCGCTCACCGCGCTGCCGCTGATCCTGTTTGCCGCCGCCGCGCGCCGTGTCTCGCTGTCGATGCTCGGATTCCTGCAATATCTGTCGCCGTCGATTTCGCTGGTGATCGCCGTGTTTGCGCTCGGCGAGCCCTTCACCAAGGCCGATGCGGTGGCGTTCGGCTGCGTTTGGGTGGCGCTGGTGCTGGTGGCGCTCGACGGGCGGGTACGCCGCCCGGTCAAAACCTGACGTTTCGGGATTGAAGACTCGCTACCGACACCTTACCTAAGTGGGCTTAGACAGCCGCATTGACGGGGACGTAGAATGGCGAGATCGCTGCTGGAAGAAGGCGAGGGCGTACCGACCTTGCGTCCGCTGTGGGCACTGCTGCCGTATCTGTGGCCGAAGGGCCGCCCCGACCTCAAATGGCGCGTGTTCGCCTCGCTCGGCTGCCTGCTGCTTGCCGTCGCCGCAACCGGTGCTTATCCCTTGTTCATGGGCTGGGCTACCAATCGCCTCGCGGTCAAGCCTTACTTCAACATCCTGCTTGGCATCACCATCGTCTGGATCGTGTCTTACAGCGTCGGGCGCATCCTGATGCAGGCGATGGCACAGCTGCGCGATGGCGTTTTCGCCAAGGTGCAGTACCACGCCATGCGCGAAGTGGGGGTGAAGACCTTCGCCCATCTGCATTCGCTATCGCTGCGCTTTCATCTCGAACGTAAGACCGGCGGCCTCAGCCGCGTCATCGAACGCGGCACCAAGGGCATCGATACGCTGCTGTCCTTCGCCATTTTCAGCATTTTCCCCACCGCCTTCGTGCTGATCGTTTTCAGCGTTGAGATGTATTACACGCTCAGTTTCCCCAGCGTGGTGGTGATGCTGATCACGGTGGCGCTGTATGTCTGGTTCACCTTTGCGATCACCCGCTGGCGCATCCAATTCCGCCGCGACATGAACCAATCGGACCAGGACGCCAACACCAAGACGGTCGACAGTCTGCTCAATTATGAAACGGTAAAGTACTTCAACGCCGAGAAGCACGAGACCGCCCGGTTCGACATTTCGATGGCGAAGTTCACCGGCGCTTCCATCCAGTCGCAGACCTCGCTCAGTGTTCTCAACACTGGCCAAGCCTTGATCATCAATGTCGGCATGGGTGTTGTGCTGGTGCTGGCTGCCATCGGCGTCAAGGCGGGAACCTATACGCTCGGCGATTTTGCCACCGCCAACGCCATCCTGCTGCAGCTTTACGTGCCACTGAATTTGCTTGGTACCGTTTACCGCGAAATCGTCCAGGCCCTGGTCGATATGGACGCGATGTTCCGCCTTCTCGGCAGCCGCGAAGAGGTGCAAGACAAGCCCGGCGCGCCGCCGCTGAAAGTGATGGGCGGCGAGATCCGCTTCGAGAATGTCGTGTTCGCGTATGATCCGGCGCGGACGGTATTGAAGGGCATCAGCTTCGCCGTCCCGGCGGGAAAGACAGTCGCCGTCGTCGGGCCGTCGGGGGCCGGCAAGTCCACCATCAGCCGCATTCTCTTTCGCTTTTACGACATCGCGTCGGGCCGCGTCACCATCGACGGCCAGGACATCCGCGACGTGACCCAAGCCTCGCTCCGCGCCACCATTGGCATCGTGCCGCAGGACACGGTGCTGTTCAACGACACGGTGCGCTACAACATCGCTTATGGCCGCATCGGCGCTCTGGATAGCGAGGTCAAGGAAGCCGCCCGTAATGCCCAGATCGACAAATTCATCCGCGAACTGCCGCTCGGGTACGAATCCATGGTCGGTGAGCGCGGACTGAAGCTCTCCGGCGGCGAGAAGCAGCGCGTCGCTATCGCCCGCACCATCCTCAAAAATCCGCCGATTCTTTTGCTCGACGAAGCCACCTCCGCCCTCGACACCCACACGGAGCGCGAAATCCAAAGTGCGCTACAAGAGGTGTCGAAGAACCGCACCACGCTGGTCATCGCCCACCGCCTTTCCACCGTGGTCGATGCCGACGAAATTCTCGTGCTGGAAAAAGGCGAGATTGTCGAACGCGGCCGCCACGACGAACTGGTCGCCAAGAAAGGCGCCTATGCCGCGATGTGGAACCGGCAGAAGAAGGCTGACGCCGCCCGCGAGCGCATCAAAAAGATCGAAGCCGATCCGCTGGTGACGCCGGGCGCGGCGCGGACCAATCCTCTGCCGGGAGAATAGGTCCGGTTCATTCTGCGTCTTAGGGCAACGCCGCTGGAACCACAAACCCGTCTGGCACGACGATCAGCCGGATGTTGCGTTCGTTTGTGAAGAATTTCTGGGCTGCTTTCTGCACGTCGGCCGCCGTTACGGCTTTGAGGCCCGAGACGCTGACCCGCACCAAGTCTAAGGCGCGCGGGTCTACCTGACTGCCCGCCAGCGCGTGCAGCCAATAGCCGTTGTTTTGCGCGGCATGTTCGGCGTCGGTAACCAGCGGCTCGCGGGCGTGTTCGAATTCCTCGGCGGAAAGTTCCTTTGCGGCGAGATCGGCCGCTACCTTCTTGGCCGCGGCATAGAAGTCGGTGAGTTTGGTCGCGGGCACCACCGCCATGGCCGACAGGATGCCCCAGCCCGGCGTCGTCCACGAATTGGCCGTGGTGGTCTGCGGGCTGTAGGTGATGCCTTCCTTGGTCCTCAACTCGTCGAACAAGCGCGTACGCATTGCCGCTTCCAGAACGCGTAGGACGCGCGTGGCTTGGGGATCGGGGAACATGCCGGTGGTTTTCCAGCCGAGCATGGCAACGGCTTCCTGCGAGGTGCCCTTGTGGTGCAGCACCAAGGGAGCGCCGCCGCCTTTCGGCATTTCTTCATGAGCGGCGAAAGGCTTGGTATCGACCTGGCGCTTGGCGAGTGTGCCGAAGGTCCGCTTCAGCTTGTTCAGCACATCGTCGACCGCGAAGTCGCCGACCATGACGATTTCCACCGGACCGCCAGCGAGATCGGCGGCGATCAATCCCTTCACGGTTTCGAGATCAACGGATTTGATCTCGTCGATCGTGGGCGGCGCCCAGCGCTTGTCGTTGTTGTGGACGTACTCCCAGTAATGCAGGCCGTAGACGTTGTCGGGCATGGTCAGCGCCTGCGCCAGCCCCGCTTCGCTGGCGGACTTGAACTGTGCCAGACCTTCCGGCCGCCAGGCAGGATCAGTGATAAAGGCCGCGATGAATTGCAGTTCGGTTTCGAGATCGGTGGTCCGTGTTTGCCCGGTCACCTGGAAAGCGTTTTCGCCCATGTCCGGTACCGCACTCCATTGCTTGCCGCTCAGGGCCTGCGGTAGGTCGGCCGAGGCGATGCGCTTGACGCCGCCGAGCCCCCAGCTGCCGGCAATCGCCCAGTGCGGCGTGGTCTTGGCGCTGGATAAGCCGTAGCGGCCGTGGCCGATGCGCACCAGGATCTGCACTTGCCCTTCCTGGAACTTTGTCGGCTTGAGTATGACGCGTACGCCGTTGGCAAACTGCGCCACCGTGGCACCGAGATCGTCGATAGTTTTCTGGGTTGCAACCGTGCCGGCCGGACCGAAATCGGTATAGGGCCAGACCACCGGCGCGCTCGACACTGCTGCGGCTGGCGCTGGCGCCGTACCGGCGTCGCTATAGGCGGCGAGGAGTGCGTCGGTGCCGCCGGTGACTGGTGTCGGACTGGCGACGATGATCAGCGGCGCGTCTTTCAGGAACAGCTCGCGCAATTCGGCGGTCACGCGCGCCGCCGTCAGACCTTTCACGGCCGCGTCAAAGGTCGGCGTCCAGTTCTCCGGCCCGTCGATGATGTCGTTTTTGCCGATGGCGCCGCTGTATTCACCGGTGAGCTGATTGTTCTTGCGGCTCGGCGCTGCGGTCACTGTGGCGGCGAGGTTGGTGCGCTGCTGCGCGATGGCGCGATCGACTTCGTCCTGGCCAACGCCGTCGTGCAGAACAGCCATTAGCGTCTGCCTGAGGGCCTTGATGGCGCGTTTGGGATCGCCGCTGCCAACCGAGGCGCCGAGCGAGGTGACGAAGGCGGTGCGAAAACTGTTGGCGGCGCCAGCGCCCGCGTTAAGGAAGGGCGGATCGGCCGAGGTCGCCAGCGCGTGCAAGCGCAGGTTCAAAACGAGGAAAGCGATATTGCGGATCGTTTCGTGCGCGTCGCGGGCGCGTGTTTCCGGCGTCGGATCGAACGGCGAAATCCAGCTCATCTGCACGGCGGAATTGGCGCCGTTCTCGGTGAACAGCTTGACCGCCACGGTCTTGGGCGGATCGGGCGTAGTGAAACTTGGGGCGGCTGGTGCCGGCACGCCCGCTTTCCAATCGGCGAAGCGCGCTTTGATCGCGGTTTCGAGTGCCTTGGCATCGACATCACCGACGACGATCAGCACCGCTTGTTCGGGCCGGTAATGAGCGCGGTAATAGGCTTTCAGATCGTCCGCCGTCGCCGCCGTGATCGCGGCCTGGCTGCCGATCGGCATATAGGCGTCGGCCAGACGCTCGCCATACATCGCGGCGAGGCCGGCCCGCGCCATGCGCAACAGGGCGGTATCGCGCAGGCGGTATTCCGCCAGCACCACTTGGCGTTCGGAATCGACCGCTTTGGGATCGAACTGCACCTCGCTGGCGATGTCGCGCGTCAGCGTCAGGGCGGTGTCGAGGGTTTTCGGATCGTTACCGGGGAAATCGAAAGTATAGACCGTGGAGTCGGCCATGGTGAAGGCATTGGAGTCGGTGCCGAGGCCGACGCCGATCTGCGCCAGCCGCTTGAAGGCTTCGCCGTCCGGAATATGGGTCGTGCCACGGAAGCTCATGTGCTCGATGAAATGCGAAATGCCTGTGTTTTTGGCGGTTTCGTCGAACGAGCCGGTGGCAATACGCAGGAAGAACGACACACCGTGTTCGGGATGGGTGTTGAGCTTAATGAGATAGCGCATGCCGTTGGGCAGCGTACCGAAAGTGATCGAAGGATCAGTGGGAACGTCGGTCTTCGGCCAGCTCGTCGGCGGCGCGATGGTGACGCTGCCGGCGGCCGCTCCCAGAATGCTGCCGATGAAGAACAGCACCGGTGCCGTAAACCGCAGGATCCGTCTCATGATGACTTGCCCCCTCGCACGCGCCTAAGGCTACCGCGTCCGCAGTGTGCAACCAATACGCGAGAGGTGCGGCGTCTAGCAGCGGCGTTCAGGGTCCACCAAAACGGGCGCGGCTATCCCCGCCGGCCGAACCGGTTGCGGTCGAAGAGCCGCGAGACGGTATGGATAATGGCCCGTCCCCAATCGGCATATAGGTGACCGAAGCTGCCGTGTTTTTCGCGTACGCGATAGGGCAGGGCCAGCATCGCCGGGATCAGGCCCAGCGTGATCATCTTCGAGAAGGCGAGGCCGAAGATGATGGCGGTGGAGATCTGAATCCACATCATCGCATTGACGCTGCCGATGGTGACCGAGCGTTTCCAGAAGTCGATTTCCACGGCATACATCATCGGGATCAGGCCGCCGATGGCGGTGATGGTGGTCAAGAACACCGGGCGCAGGCGTTGGGCGGATGAGCGTACCACCGCCTCGATCGGCTCCATGCCGGATTTCAGATGCCGGTGAAAGGTGTCGATCAACACGATGTTGTGGTTCACCACCACGCCAGCCAGCGCGAGGAGGCCGGTGCCGGTCATGATCACCGAGAAGGTCTGGCCCATCACCACCATGCCCAGCAGCGCGCCGATCATGGCCAGGATCACCGCCACCAGGATCAGCATGGTGTGATAGACGCTGTTGAACATGGCCAGCAGCACGATGGCGATCAAGCCGAGCGCCATGATGGCGGCGATGCTGAGGAACGCCATCGATTCATCCTGGTCCTCGGTCGAGCCCTTGAAGGCGACGTGAACGTTCGAGGGGAAGTTCTGCGCGGCGATCCACGTCTTGATCTTCGCCATTTCGGCGTTGGGCAGCACGGTGTTGGGCTTCATGTTGGCGCGGATGTGATAGACGCGCCGGCCGTCCGAGTGCTCGATCGAGTTGGTCTTCTGGCCGGGCACCACCTTGACGAAACTCGACAGCGGCACGATGGCGCCCGTGCTGGTCGGGATACGCAAATCGTCAAGCGCCGCGACGCCGCGATCGCCACTGGGGTAGCGCACGCGGATGTCGACTTCGTCGTCGGTGTCGTCGGGGCGGTAGCGGGCGACGTAGATGCCGTTGGTGACGAGCTGCACCGCGGTACCGACTTCATAGGTGTTGACGCCGAAGCGGCTCGCCAGTTCGCGGTCGATCTGCAGGTTCCATTCGATGCCGGGCAGCGCCCTTGTGTCTTCGACGTCGCGCAGTTCCGGCGCCGCGTCCATGTGGCGGCGGACGGTATCCACGACCTGCGTCAGGGCGCCGAAATCCTCCGACGTCACATCGACCACCACGTCCTTTGAATCCGACGGTCCGGACTGCGGTTCGTGTACTTCGACGCGGATGCCCGCCAGGCCTTCGGTGCGCTGGCGCACCTCCTCCAGGATGGCTTTGCCGGTGCGGGTGCGTTCCTCGATCGGCTTCATCTCGACCGTGATGCGGCCGATGACGTCAACGGCGGCGCCCTGTCCGCCGCTGCCGGTGGTGGCGTAGAAGTATTTGATCCCCTCGATGCCTTCGATGCGGCGTTCGACACTCAGAATCAGGTCGCGCTTCTCCGCCGCCGAAAGATTGCCGCGGGCCGAGACATAGATGCTCGCCATGTCGGGATCGGTGGTGACGAAGAACTCGGTGCCCTTGTTGAACAGGACGAACAATGTCAGCACGGCGGCGACGATGCCGAGCGCACCGGCCACCACCCGGCCGGGATGGCGCGTCAGCTTTTCGGCGAGGTGCGCATACCAGCCGGTGATGCCGGGGATATCGTGCCAGTCGCCAGTTTCCGACGCTGCGATGGCGCGTTCGTGTTGCGCGTCGTGCGGCGGCGTTTTGCCGAACCAGCCGCCCATCACCGGCAGGAAGATCAGCGCCACGATCATCGAGGACGAGAGCACTGCGATCAGCGTGATCGGGAAGTAGCTCATGAACGAGCCGACGATGCCCGGCCAGAGCAGCATCGGAGCAAAGGCACCGATCATGGTTGCGGTGGCGCTGACCACCGGCCAGAACATGCGCAACGCCGCTTCCGCAAAGGCTTCGCGCGGCGGATGGCCCTCGGTCATTTTGCGGTCGGCGTATTCGACCACGATGATCGCACCGTCCACCAAGATACCGACAGCGAGCAGCATGGCGAACATGATCATGAAATTCAGCGTGTAGCCGACGCCGTTCAGCACCAGGAACGCCATCAGGAATGAGGTCGGGATCGCAACCCCGACCAGTAGTCCCGATCTCAGGCCCAGCGCCGCCACGATGATCACCATCACCAGAAGAATGGCGAGCAGGATGGAGTCGAACAGGCTGCCGAGCTGGTCGTTGATGAAGGTCGACTGGTCGAACATGAAGGTGGCGTGCACTCCCGACGGCCAGGTCTTCTCGGCTTTCTCGACCGCCGCTTTCACCTTCTCGTTGGTGTCGATCAGATTGGTGCCGACGCGCTTCTTCACATCGATGGCCATGGTCGGCTGGCCGTTCATGCGGGCGAAGCTGTAGGGATCGACGAAGGTCCGCCGCACCTGCGCCACGTCGCGCAAGCGAATGGTCGAATCCGCCGTGGCGCGGATCGGAAGATTAAGCACGTCCTGCGCGGTGGCGATGACACCCGGTACTTTGACCTGGAAGCTGCCTTTGCCGGTTTCGATCGTGCCGGCTGCGATCAGCGTGTTGTTCGAAGTGACCGCGGTGTAGATCTCGGTTTGGGTGATGCCATAGGTCTCAAGCTTGGCCGGATCGATGGTGATTTCGAGAAGCTCGTCGCGGGCGCCGTTGATTTCGGCTTCCAGCACCGACGGGATCATGCGGATGTCGTCGCGCAGCGATTTGGTGATGTGCAGCAGGGCGCGTTCCGGCAGATTGCCCGACAGCGCCACCGTGATCACCGGATTGTCGCTGATGGAGGCCTCGCGGATGACCGGCGCGTCCGCCTCTTTCGGCAGGCGCGCGCGGGTGGAGTCGACCTGGGCGCGGACGTCGGCGAGCGCCTTGGCCATCTTGGTGTCGGCCATGAACTCGAGGCTCATGCTGACGCCGCCTTGATAGGCCCAGGCGCGGGCATGGCGGATGCCCTGCACCGACCGCAGCGCCGTTTCCAACG